>Ga0105055_10009304_pt1 | contig 12590 bp, 14 predicted proteins | sample BON03_FD_78090 | JGI IMG/M metagenome (GOLD analysis project Ga0105055, IMG submission 78090) | Freshwater microbial communities from Lake Bonney liftoff mats and glacier meltwater in Antarctica - BON-03 | ecosystem: Environmental > Aquatic > Freshwater > Ice > Glacier meltwater | place: Lake...
TATATATATATATATATATATATATATATATATATATATATATATATATATATATATATATATATATATATATATATATACATATATATGTATATATATATACATATGTACATGTATATTGATATATATATGTATATATATATATACATATATATACATGTATGTGTATACATAACTCTCTATATATTCCTCCTCTTGCATTGACATGAACACAGGAGTGTGAGGCACACAATAAACATGTATATGTATATGTATACGATTGCATAAAGGGTCCATACACACCTGTGTAAGAGTCACATGAATACATGTATTGACATATTTTTGACATACACATACATATTTATATTCATACAGATTCAAAATTAAGCGCATTCACGCCATCGCCTTGGTGACGTCGCGCCGCAGTCCTTTTTCGTGATATCGTGTGGTTTAATGTACAACTACACAAGTATATTCACATGGTTTAAGGATTCGGAGCATCAATGATATTGCCATACATGACTGTATTCATATAGAATAGACACAAGTATATTCACATAGTTGGAAGGACTCGGAGCATCGATGATATTGCCTACACTATGGTGTGGCTACGGTCAGTAGGATCGACAAAATTACAGGTCTCTTTTGCAGAATATCGTCTCTTTTGTAGGGCTCTTTTGCAAAAGAGACCTATAACTTAATCGATCCTACTAACCAAAGCGACCCATACCTGACTTGGATTTGCGCCGCAGTTCTTGTTCCTCGCGCATAGGCGGCATAGGCGGCACACACATGTGTGCGTGCATATGTATAGGCGACACGTACATGTGTGTGTATATACATAGGCGGCATACACTTGTGTGTGTATACAAATATATCAAATATGTGCGAAAATCATCTTAAATCACTTAGATGTGTGAATATTATTACACATTACATACCCATACACATTATTAAGTGTAAGTGCATATGTATGTGCAATTCGCTTTCACTTGCACAGGAGCTTTCAATTACACATTATATCAAAAATCTGGCATACTCGTAAATCATCGCAGTCGCTCTTTCTGAGACTGGGGGGGGGTTGAAGACGGGAAAAAAAAATTGTACCACAATTTTAAAAAAAAAAGACCAAAAAAAAGACTACTAGTATTTCAATTCAATCGCTCTTTCTGCTATTGCAATGAGAGACACATGTGTGTAGGAGGCACGCAGTATGCATGTTTATATATATCTATATAAATATATGTTTATATATATGTATATATATATATGTATATATATATATGTATATGTATGTATATATATATATGTATATATATATATATATATATATCTGTAGGAAGAAAGCTGTATGCATGAATATGTACATCCATAAATATTTGTCCATACAAATGCACGTATGTGTACACTAGTATACATCAAATGAATGCATGTGAATATATCCAGATATGTGTGTCAATACAAATGTATGTAAGTGTGTATCAATACATACGAGTCAACATATACTTGTACATCAAATCAATATATTTGTGTATGGTCAAAAATGTGTGATTACGCACATTTGTAGAAGGCACACAAATGTGTGTACTCGTGCATTTCTAATATACACGTACACACATACATGTTGATATATGACGCAATTGTTTGGTCTAGCTGCCTCATCAAAATGTGTGATAACACACATGTTTACGAGACACACCAAAGTGTGTGCTCACGCATTGAACATAGACGTACACGCAAATATTTTAATAAATTTGGTGTATCGTTAAAATCTGTATACGACGCAATATTTTGGTCTAGCTGCCTCATCAAAATGTGTGAATATGGGGTGGCTACGATTAGTAGGCTCCTTAAAATCATAGGTCTCTTTTGCAGAATATTGTCTCTTTTATAAGGCTCTTTTGCAAAAGAGACCTGTAATTATCAGGAGCCTACTAATGGAAGCCACCCCATACACACATTTTCAGGAGGCACGCCAATGCGTACACTCAAATATTTTGAACATAAAAATACACACACATATCTTGATTCGTATTGTCGAACTGCCTTATCCGCGTGCCACAGGCGTTCTTCGTCGTAGTGTATGTACAGAGAGAGACACACACACACAACACACATATAGACACGCACACAACACACATACAGCGAGAAGGATTCCAAACATTAAAATGCCAAAATTGTGAGCCTCCTGTAGAAATGGAAATCGTGAAACCTGCCCGATAAAATACAACACTGGGAGGTTGCCAAAAAAACAAGGCGGCACACACACACACACACACACACACACACACACACACACATACACACACATACATGCGTGTGAACATATATGCACCAACATATTCACTGTGTGAATATCATATATAAATACCCATATATGTACATATATATATATATACTTACATACTGCAGCAATAAGCCACCTTCAAACAACAAAGTCGGAACACAAATGCGTGTGCGCATATGTATGTATCAACACTGTGTGAATATCATATATCCATTTATGCACATACATATACATATATGGGGTGGCTACGATTAGTAGGCTCATTGGAATGATAGGTCTCTTTTGAAGAATATAGTCTCTTTGATAGGGCTCTTTTGCAAAAGAGACCTATAATTTCAAGGAGCCTACTAATGTAGCCACCCAATATATATATACTGCAGCAGTAGGCCACCTCCAATCTACATACACGTACAGCCTATTGCGTGTGGAGTGCCATGACTTCAATCTCAAATCGCAATCGATGATCTAGTTCTCTAGGTCTCTTTTACCATATTCTGTTGAAAAGAGACCAACGAGATCGAGCTTGGAGATTGAGATTCTTTGACACACCCAATACAATAGGCTGTACATACACGTACACAATCTGGAATGGCTCACACATACATATACATGCAAACACGCATAACAAGCGATTGCCAGCATACATGTGTACACATGCATGTAGATTCGTATACATACATTTACCTATGTATGTACAAATACATACATATACATACATACCGCAGCAATAGGCCCCCTCCAATCTGGAATGGGAGTCATGGGCCCTCTAGAAGGCCGTGCCGTAAGTTCGTGACTTTCATCTGCCTCGAGTCGCCCAAGTTGTGTCACGTCCGTGCCAGTCGCATTCGGGGAGCCCGTGACGTTGGTGGAACTGCCGCTCTTCTCACCTGAATCGTCGCGGTTTTCACCAGTAGAGGCGGGTGCGGTGTGCGGCGGGGCGCTGCGGCGGGGAGTACACCCGAGAATCTCAAGATTTTTGCCTGGACATTTTTTTTGAAGGTTTTACATATATGTGTATGTATGAATTTACACGTTCCATGCGCACAAACTTATATGTCCAGAGAACCTCGCAATTTTTGCTTGGACATGTATCTCTATATATGCACACGTATAGAATATGTATGTAAGTATGTATTTGTTTATACATATATACAGATATGTATTTTGTTGAGAATACATATGTTTAATTGTGCATTTGTGTATATATATTTTTATACGTATGTGTATATTTGTGTGTAAGGATTTTAACCTGCACACATGAGTTAGTATGTATTTTTTTATGCTTATATGTATGTGGGTATGAATATGTACGTCCCGTACCCACGCACGTGTGCATGTGGGCGTGTGTGTGTGTGCATTAAACAATGACGAAAATGCTTAGAAAGCCTTATCTTTGCAAGTTAATTTCCGCAAACGAGCCCTGAAATTAGTGGCTCTTTTGCGGAGAGAGACCTGCCACTTAAGGCATCCTAGGCGCCTTCGCAACCCAATACCAGGTGTAGGATGCACGTGTGTGTGTGCAATGAAACCTACATGTGTATGTGTGTGTAACAATCAAATGCGTACACAAGTGCGTGTACACACACAAACACACACACTCCCACACAGACACACACACGCACACCCAAACATACATATACGCAGACGTGTATACACATGCACAAACCACGCCGTGCAACTTGAAGTGTGTAGACCTAGAGATGTATAGATCGTGTACCATTACGCTTTCGTACATTGGACATGGCTCAATTATACATATATTCATATTTTTTTGTCCATGAATATTCCATGTGTCACATGAATCACTCATATATATCAACATATATCTCATTCGTATATATTGCATGCCTGGATATGACCCATCCAATAGTATATATGCACTCACTATTACATTCGCAATATTATTTACTCACTCACTATTACATTACACGTCTAGAAATGACTCACTCAACGTTGTACTCACTCAATATCAAATTACTCACTCACTATTCTATTCCATTACATGACTGGACATGACTGACTCACTGTTATACTCAGTCAAGATTATATTTTTCACTCAATGGTATTTTACATTTCTAGACATGACTCACTCAATAGTATACTCACTCAACATTAAATTCCTCACTCACTATTACATTACACGTCTATACATGACTCTCTCAATATGACACTCACTCAACAATATATTACTCACTCAATAATATATACCCTCTCACTATTCAATTACATGCCTAGACATGACCAGCTCAATGTTATACAGACCCAATAATATATTACGCGCTCAATATTACACTATGGGGTGGCTACGATTAGAAGGATGCTTAAAAATATAGGTCTCTTTTGCAAAAGAGCTCTACAAAAGAGACCTGTATTCTGAAAAGAGACCTGTATTTTTAAGCATCTTACTCATCGTAGCCACCCCATACATGTCTGGACATGACTCACAAAATATTGTACTCACTCAATATTATATTACTCACTCAATGTTATTTTGCATGCCTAGACATAACTCACTCAATCTGCGCCTCATGCATAAGCACCAAGACGCTCGCACACGCACACGCACACGCACGCGCACGCCCAGGCACGCACACATACACACACACACGCACCTTTCAAAACAAGATCATCCGATATGCCTCGGATTTCAACAGCCCACCTTCTGCCTAAAAAACACAAAACCGGCAGAAATTCAAATGCACCTCAATGCGATATGCTGGGGCATTCAGCCCCAGCCCTTTCGATTAGTAGGCGCCTAAAATTATAGGTTTCTTTTGCAAAAGAGCTCTACAAAAGAGACTACGTTCTGCAGAAGAGACCTATAATTTCAAGGAGCCTACTAGACACAGCGGCCTTTGTCTCGTGCCACCAAAAAAAATAAAAAAATAACGAATTTGCTCAGTGTGCACAGAGCAAATTCGCACAGTTTTATTTAGCTCTTTGTTTGGTATCAAGCATGCATCTATATGTGTGGCATGTGTAACACACTGATACACATCATTACATGCGGTATTGCCCAAAAAACATGTTGTACATATCTGTTGTTTGTTTTATACATCTTTATCGGGTGTGTGTTCCAGTTGGGATCCACAGTAGATCGTGTCCTGTGTTGTATCACCGCACTGCAAACACACAGCAACACACAATTCAACACACTATGCAACACACACTGCAACACACACTGTAACACACACTGCAACACACTTCACAGTAGATAATTTTCTGTGTTATATCAAAGGGCTCGTGTGATAGGGCATAGGGGCCTGTTTAATAGATTATTCTGTATCAACCCCTTTGAAGGGTTCGTGTCATGGTATTATTCATAAAACGAGGGGGGTTTCATAGAATATTCTATGCTACATTTGGGTCAGAATATTCTGTGTTGTATCACATAATTATTTCATGGAATATTTAATGAAACGAGTGTGCGCGTGTTTGTATGTGTGTGAGTGAGAGAGGGTAAGTGTGTGCGTGTGCGTGTTTGTGAGTGAGAGTGTGTGCGTGTGAGTGAATTGCTTCACCTTCAAATTATAGGTCTCTTTTGCAGAACGTAGTCTCTTTTGTAGAGCTCTTTTGCAAAATAGACCTATAATTTTAGGCGCCTACTAATCGAAAGGGCTGGGGCTGAATGTAATTCCACGGATTGACTGCAACACCCTGCATCACACTGCGCAAACTGCAGTGCACTGCAATGTACCACGTAAAACGTTGCAACACGTTGCACGCGTTGCAACACGCTGCAGCACACAATTGAGTATACAATGCGTACGCAAATACTTATCCATGTGCATTATGTGTGCGTGGAAATGAATGCCGTCACCTGCTGTAGTAGAGCTGTGTAAATGACATGGAAATATATTTATGAACACATATGTGTAAATACATGTACATATACAAATACAATCACTGTGTGAAAATGAATGCCGTCACCCGCTGTAGTAGAGCTGTGGAAATGACATGGAAATATATCCATGGACATATGTATATGTACATATATACACGTGCATACATATACAAATACATTCACTTGACGTACTCACACCCTTACAAATATCTATACATGTGAATTCTGTGTATGTATGAACTTACATGCCGTCACGCACCATAATAAGGCTGTGTAAAAGACATGGACAAATGCATACATAAAAATATGTGTATATATTTGTACATGTAGACACGTGCATACATATATCATATATACACATATTTTACAAATATGTGTAAATATATGTACGTGTGTACACGTGCATAAACGATTGCTTTTGATATTTCAACGTGGTACAGGATGGCGACCCATAGAATGCCTTATAAGTTGCAGGTCATTTTCCGCAAAAGAGCCACTAATTATAGGGCTCTTTTGTGTAAAATGACCTGTGAACATAAGGCATCCTATGACCCTATGCCACCCTGTACATGATGCGTGTTTATACACACATACATATATATGCTCATGTAAAAGCATACATACATATTCATTGTAAAAGCATACATACATATTCATATATAAATCACATGCAGGGCTATAAACACTCTGTTGATGTGAACAAACAACATATCACACCACACATGTGTGCGTATAACAAAACACGCATGTGTGATTATATGATCCGACATGTGTAAATATGTATCTATATTACCTTCACGCGCTCTGATCACACCCTTAAGGTGATTATAGCGCGCTGCATTGGCCAAGCCTTTGACACGTACCATCGCACCCACACACAGACTCGTGCACCTGTGAATATATACACATATGTGTTATGTGTGGCTCAGCCTTTTACATGCACAATCGCACCCACACACAGACTCGTGCACCTGTGATGATATACATACATGAATATATCACAATATATATTCTCCTATATTTGTGTGGTTAAGCCATACACACTCTCACACCCACACGGAGACTCGTGCACTTGTGATGATATACACTAATACACCTCTTACAATATGTATACACATATGTGTATATGGCTATAATGAATATATGGGGTGGCTACGATTAGTACACTCCTTAAAATGATAGGTCTCTTTTGCAGAATGTAGTCTCTTTTGTAGGGCTCTTTTGCAAAAGAGACCTATAATTTTAAGAGCCTGCAAATCGTATACCTCACATCCACGCACAGAATCGTACACTTGTAATAATAAATACAAATACATATATTACTATGCATATATACATATGCGTTGTGTGTGGCTCAGCCTGTGACACGCACCATCGCACTCGCACACAGACTCGTGCACCTGTGAAAATATACATACATACATGGTGTACACTATGTATATTCATATATGTGTGTGGTTAAGCCTTTGATGAATACCCTCACACCCACACGCAGATACACGCACCCCCACACCCACACACAGACTTGCGCACCTGAAATGATATACACCAATACACATACCACAATATGCATACACGTATGTCCCGTATGTGGCTACGGGGTGGCTACGATTAGTAGGCTCTTCAAAAAAATATAGGTCTCTTTCGCAGAATATCGTCTCTTTTATAGGGCTCTTTGGCAAAAGAGACCTATGATTTTAAGGAGCCTACTAATCGTAGCCACCCTGTACACCTTGGACATATCGCACCCATTCACGGATTCGTGCACCTGCGATGATATACATACATACGTGTATATTACATGAGCATCTACATGTGTATGACACAGGTGTATACTACGTGGGAGCATATATATGTGTATGACAAATGTGTGTACTACGTGTGAGCATGTATATGTGTGACAAATAGATTCGTGCACCTGCGATGATATACATACATACGTGTATATTACATGAGCATATTTGTGTGTATTACAAATGTTTATACTACGTGTGAGCATGTGTATGTGTCACAAATAGATTCTTGCACCTGTTATGATATACATACATACGTGTATCGCATGCAAATATGTGTGCACACATGCACAGCCTATTGCAGTTGGAGCGTCGTGTAATCTCATCCTCCAATCTCAATCTAGTTGGTCTCTTTGCAACGGAACGTGGCAAAAGAGACATAGCGAACTAGGTAATCGATTGAGTCTTCAGAGTGGAGAAATGACACGCCCAATGCAACAGGCTGTATTTGTTCTGTTTATATGTGCATATCAACAAAAATGATATATGAATATTTATGTGTGTATACATATATGTACTAATATATGTATACGTATATATATACATACATATATATACATACTTATATATGTATGTAGAAATGTATGAATAAAACTAGACATAGATATATGAATACAAACATGTATGCGCGTATATATACATGTATACATCAGTGAATATACGTGCACATGCACAAATAAATATGTATTTACATATGCAGGTATAAAACACATACACAGGTTCGTGCACATGTGTTCATAATATATGTATACACCAAGACGTATGGAGTGGCTACGATTAGTAGGCTCCTTAAAATCATAGGTCGCTTTTGCAGAATATTGTCTCTTTTATAGGGCTCTTTTGCAAAAGAGACCTGTAATTTTAAGGAGCCTACTAATCGTAGCCACCCCATACAAACATGTATACAAACATATTTTGTGTGAACTTACGCATGTACGAGCATGTGAGCACCAATGTATATGAATGCATACATATATATATCTCGGTATACGTATGCACATGTACGTATTTTAAATATGTATATATATACACATCATATATATCAACATATGAATATATCAATATATACATGAATATATCAATACATACATACACTGTCATATGATGTGTCATATAAAACGCATAGTAATTATGAACGACCCACAATCAGCGACTTATGCATGCACACAATACATGCATGAATACACAAAAAATTGCACGCCGCACCAACTTATAAATCTATATATATATAGTTACATGTATTGAATATATATAGATACATGTATGTATACATATATATATATATATGTGTGTACATATATGTATATACGTATATACACATGAGTATAAATATAGATTTTTACATCTGTATATGTATACATAAACATACATATTTGTATATGTATCTGTACGTATATAAATCTATATGTGCATAAATATATGTATATATACATTCACACACATGACATGTATATAGGGTATACACGCCTACTCACATACACTTCTACACTTATGAATGGGACATGACTCTTTCGTGTGTGAGACATAATACAGACACTCAAGCAGGAGGCAGCCCGACCTTTCTCCACACATCAACAGGACACAGAAAACGACGCCAAACTTATATATATGGGACATGACTCCTTCGTATTTGAGACACAATGCAGACACACAAGCAGGAGATAGCCCAAACATCCTCCACACGTCAACAGGAATGAGACAGCTGCGCCAAAATTATGTATATGGGACATGACTCCTTTCTATATGAGACACAATGCACGCACACACTCAGGAGACAGCCCGAATATTGTCCACACGTCAACAGGAACGAGACAACTGCGCCAAAATTATGTATGTGGGAAGGACTCATTCGTGTATGAGACACTATACAGACACACACTCAGGAGACGGCCCAAACATCCTCCACACGTCAACAGGAAGAAGACAACGGCGCCCAAATTATGTATACGGGACTTGGCTCATTCGTATTTGAGACACAATGCACACACATACGCAGGAGGCGGCCCGAACATCCGCCGCACGTCAACAGGGCAAAGACGAAAGTTATAGAATTATGTATATGGGACATGACTCATCCGTGTATGAGACACACGCGATGCAGGCACATACGCAGGAGGCGGCCCGGGCATTCTTCGCACGTCAACTGGACGAAGACATCGGCGCCAAAACAGCCACCCCAACGCCGCATCAACAATGGGAAAGATGCCCAAAATAGGCAGGCATTGCGCAAGCGGCGCAGCCTGCACGATGTGCGACACTGTCGTAACCGTCGCCAGCGCGCTCTGAGTATGCGAGCCTAGAATAGCTGCCGCCAACGCCTCGGCAGCTGCTGTGCTCATGCCTGCCTGCAGGCACGCCGATTTGAACACTTCAACATACGGCATACCCGCCTCCACCAGCCGCGCTATTTGCGGCACCACGACCGCCTCAAAGTTTTCCTGGTTCAGGCCCGCTGCTTGTAATTGTGCAATGTACGGGCCCGCGCCACTTTTGAGCGACTCTAGGAAGGGCTCGAGTTTGTCCCTCAAAGAATGCGCGTACGGGATTCCGTGACTGGCGTACAGCTCCTGTACTCAATGTGTGCGTTTTTTTTGTGTTAATTTGAAAAGGCACGAATGCACACTTAACACGTGCACAGGTTTGATATATATATATATATATATACATATTGATGTATAAAAATGTCTGTATATATATATATTTGTGTACATATTCATATTTACATGTGTCCATATATGCATATATTTGTAAATATGTGTGAGTTTTTATATGTATACTCTCTGACAATACATATTGAGTGATAGTTCAGCGACCAAATATTCGGGTGCATCATGGTGCATTCTGAAGTGATATTCACATATGTAGGTCTCATTTGTCGTATGTAGGTCTCATTTGACAAATGAGACCTACATATAGTGCATTCTGAAGTGATACACGTTGTACCCACGGCGGTGTCGAAGAAAAGATGTAAAAAAAGTGTGTGTATCTCACCCTCGACACCGCAGGTGATCCTCCTATGGGGTGGCTACGATTAGTAGGCCTTTTCAAATCATAGGACTCAATTGCAGAATATAGTCTCTTTTATAGAGCTCTTTTGCAAAAGAAACCTATAATGTTAAGGAGCCTACTAATCGAAGCCATCCCATACGTATGCCCAGAGGCACACACACAATCACTCGGACACACACCCACAAGCGCACACAATCGCACACGCACACGCACACACATGCACACACACACACACACACACACACACAAAACAATCTAAAAAGAGCACCCCAGCCCCTCGCTTTCTCTCACGCACCCACATACACAAAAACACACACACGATCTTTCTGTAATTCGTTTGCGGTGTTGAAAAAAAAAGGGTGGCAAAGACCCATAGGATGCCTCGTCTTCATCGGTCATTTTTCGCAAAAGAGGCCCATAATTAGTGGCTCTTTTGTGGAAAGAGATGTGCAACTTAATGCATTCTATGCATCTTCGCCACCCTGCATCAAAAGCGCAAGCTCAGGGTGGCGAAGACACATGGGATGCCTTATCTTCATCGGTCATTTTCCGCAAAAGAGCCCCATAATTAGTGGCTCTTTTGCGAAAATTAGTAGCTGTTTTGCGAAAAAAGATGTGCAACTTAATGCATTAAATGCTTCATCACCAACCTGTATCAAAAGCACAAGCTCGCGTTTGCTCTTGCGTATAAACAGATGCATATGATGCATCAAGTTGCAGATCTCTTTCCACAAAAGAGCCACTAATTATGGGGCTCTTTTGTGGAAAATAACCTGTAAAGATACAGCAAGCACTCGTTGGCTCTTGCATGTAAAAATACACACACACACACACACACACACACACACACACGCGCGCACACATATGCACACACACAACACACATATATGCACACACACAACACACACAGACAGGTCAACGCATTCACACACACATGTATATGCAGACAAAAACGCAGACAAACATAAGAAAACTCAAAACACTACATACATTTATATACATATCAACAAACACACGCAAACACAGACACACACGCAAAAACACAAAAATACATATACACATACACACACACAAGTACGAAAACACACACAGACACATACACACACACACATACAAATCCACACACCAACTCCAACACACACACGCAAACAACCATACACGCGTGCACGTACACATGCAAACACGCACACACACATCCTCACACGCACGAACACAAAAAAAAAAAATCAACTACACACAAATACGACCACAAACACACACACACATTCAACTACACACAAATACGACCACAAACACACACACACACAACCCACGAAAACACACAACCGCACACGCACGCAGCACACACATGCACACACACAGCCATTCACACACGCTCGCAACAAACACACACACACACACACACACATACACACACACACACACAAAAACACACACAAAAACACACACAAATACGCACACACACACACACATGAGAATTCACAAACCAACTCCAACACACACACGTAAACACTCACACACGCGTACAACTACACATACAACCACGCACACACACACCCACGCACGCACGAACACCAAAAAAAAAAAAAACACCCAACAAAAAACAAACACAACCCACAAAAAACCCAAAAAAAAACACACACACCAACCACAAACAACAACAACAACAACAACCCAA
>Ga0105055_10009306_pt1 | contig 12589 bp, 9 predicted proteins | sample BON03_FD_78090 | JGI IMG/M metagenome (GOLD analysis project Ga0105055, IMG submission 78090) | Freshwater microbial communities from Lake Bonney liftoff mats and glacier meltwater in Antarctica - BON-03 | ecosystem: Environmental > Aquatic > Freshwater > Ice > Glacier meltwater | place: Lake...
CACACACACACACACACACACACACATACACACACACACACACAAACACACACACACACACAAACACACACAACCACACACCAACACACACAAACATACACAAACACACACAAACACACACAAACACACACACACACAAACACACACACATACGCACATGCACAGACGCACAGAGGGGAAAAAACACCCACACACGCACACATATGCACACACACAAGCACACTCACACACAAACACACATGTACACACACACACAAACACATAAACAGACACAGACATACACACAAACACACACACACGCCCACACACAAACACAAACACGCACGTTCGGTGTCACACATACATGTTCGTACCTGAAAAAGTGATCCACCAACTAAAGCGAGAGCACCAACACTGGCAAGGTAGTTCTTGGCCCTCGCCCCCCATCTTGCGCCCATTCCCTGCATTGCCATTGGGGAGCGGAATCGTATATAACCAAAAAATCGAGTCTGATCACAAGAGCCTGAGGTCACGGTGTAATTTATAGATTTTCATTATCATAATCATCATTTATCCCTTTTGGTGGTTGTCATTTAATAAACATTCTATCTCTCTATTGTCGAATAATCAGCATCCAATCAAAAAAATCCAATTCCTAAATCCACTACCAACATACACGTAAAGCACTTCAAAACCACATCTGTGTGTCAAAGGTCCATTGCGGGAGTGCCGTTCGATTCGGCCGGGCGCTTCTGGGCTTCCCAATTAATGCACACCGCTTGTGTGCGTTCCTGCTGTACTTGCCCGTGGCAGCGCCCTGAGCGGCTTGTGCCTCCGTCTCAAACTGGATTGCATCCTCGACATTCTCATCAACGTTCCCCCCACAATTCTTGTTTATTGTTATGCCTCCACGCAGCTAGCCTTCCAACTGTGTGCGGAATCGTATGTATCGACTCACTAACTATCGAGTCGTTTCGGATGCCACAATAAACCTAGTCTGAGAGCCCCGAGTCGATTTAGTCACGATGTAATTTTTAAGCCGTTCCCTCTTTTTCCTAGAAGTATATGTGTACAGGCAACGTGGAGCGTTCAGATCATAATGACAGCTCCACAAACCTTATAAAAGAGACCTATACCAGAGTCATATCGTGCAACTGATTGCCTCCATTTGCTGGAACCCCTATCCCGACTTAGTATTCTGGTTTTTTGAATTTTTTCATGGAAACAATTTGTTGAACCTATAATACATATAACTAAAACAGAGCACCATAAACGAGCACTATGAAAGAAACCAATCAGAGGGAACCTTCCGACCATCGCAGGTATACATGCATACCTGGGTGGATTTGTTTTGTTTTGAACAATAAGAAAGAGAGCCCTCAGAGCGCACCACCAGACGTTTGCAGGTACAAATTTCTCACCTGGCAGATTTGTTTAGTTGTGAGTCATATAAAAGAGTCTTACAAAAGAGAGTCCTATAAAAGAGTAGTGCAAAAGAGGCATACAAATGAGTCCCACGTAAGAACCTTCAGGACTATTAAAGAGCCATATGAAAAGACCTATACAAACCATATCAAAGAGATTTATAAAACAGAAAAAGGAGCAGGTACGAGAGCCGTACATCCCCTATGATTGTCGTAGGTCGAGTACACGATAGCGTGTACTAGACATTTGTTGTTGTCAAAAAGAGACTTATAAAAGAGCGAAAAGAATACGTACAAGAGTCATGCCCCTCCTATGCTGGTCGTAGGTCGAGTACACGATAGCGTGTTGTCGACATCTATTCTTGTTAAAATCCTTATAATATGTGACGGCCGACCGAAGACCTCTGGTGAGTTCCTCTGTACAAAAGATTCGAGCAGATAGAGCTTCCAGCAAAGCTACTAGACTATTTCTTACGAAGTAATGAAAGCAACATCAATCAAAAAATGTCATGCTGTTAGATTTATTTCCAAACACGACAATTGAGTTGTTAGGTCATAGTCACCCATCGCTTCTACGTGACATGCTGATGCAGTTGCTGATGACTTGTTACTCCGTAGTCAGCCATCGCTCCTGCGTGAGATAGTACGCAAAGTTTGGCGTCCATTGTCTCCTGTGCCATATACTAATGCACTTCCTTTTAGGGGGGGAGCTTTCTCTTCATTCCCTCTTCTCGGTAGACCTCATCCTCCTTCAATTCAATGTACGAAAATTGGATTGAAAAACGATGGGGTTCGTTGCGGAGGGTTGGTTGGGGGGGAAGACCTCTCTTTGGGAGGGAGGGTTCTGGGACATGATGAGGTGGTCGACAGATGTCCACCTTTGCGTACACTCGCACAGTTGCTGTTGACTTGCTCCTACGTGCAAACAATCACGCAGTTACCATATACTTCTTGGTTTCCTGTACTTATTGGTTTTGGGTCTGTTTGTCTACGCGGGTACTCCCTTCGAGTATTCGGGAACGCGAACTGGTGCAGAGTAAAGGATCAACGTGTGTCGAGAAACTGCAGGATGCCGTCAGCAATGGCGCGCCTCTGCGCTTCCAGGCCTCCGCATTACTGCACACCACCCGTGAATGTTCTGATGAACTAGGCGCTCAACGTGGCGGCTGATAAAGGAACAAAAAAAGCTTGCCGGGGGAACGTCACTGAGTTCACGAGAATACTGAGGATGCAATCCAGTTTGTGACGGAGACACAAGCAGCCCTGGGCGCTGCTACGGGCTCCCGATGCATGAGCAGAACTGTCTCAATGTCACATTTTTCCTCGTCGAAGTGCGTCCCGCCGCTCGCGCGCGTGCGCTCGTGAGGGCTGTTTTCGACCATTTTCAGGGATCGTAGGCCGCTGCAGGAGGCCAGGACCGTCAACACGGCGGTGCTAGCCACTGATGCTGGGTGCTGTCATGGGAACTGGCTTGTTATGGGTTTTGCTGGAAGATTGTGGTTTTGGGCGCTCCTGTTAATGCTTTGCAAATTGCCAGATTTTGAATTTGTTCGTTTGTGAGAATTTCTTGTTTTAATCGTTTTGATTTTTTCTCGATTCTTCTTTTTTTATTTGGCTTTGAAAGTCCTGCTTAGGCGGGAACCCAATCTAAACTCCTCTTTTAGGCGCGTAAAGAAAATTTCGACCTCTTCTTGTGTGCTATGTACACCATGTTCCAACAAGACCTCACGTCCGGCCTCATACCCCCACAGCACCCTTGTATCCCACAACACTTCCCTCCCACCTTCCTCACATGATGGAGGCAAGTGGACAAAGATCCCCAGGTACAGACAGTGTCGTCAAGCGCTGCCTTCCCCACAGGGAGGGCGAGATGTTTGGCCTTCCCAACGGGGAAGGCGCTGGTGGCAAGATGTTTGTCCTTCAGTACATTCTCCGTCCTACAGGGCGAGGTTTCTGACAAGTGTGATCTGCACAAATCCCAGGTATCGACAGCGTCATCAAGCGATACCTCCCCCACAGGGAGGGCACTGGTAGCGAGAACGTGCGGGAAAGGTTTGGCAAGGGTTGTATCTCACTGCACCATCTTCACACCATTCACCTCACTCCGTGTAGTGCGTACTTCACTTCATACACTTTGTTTCGCCGCCTCAATCTCATTTTTATTGCTTGATGGAAATATCAAGACTCTGAGTACTGAGAACACTTTGCCCAAAATTTCTACTCCATTCCAACTGTCAATTTATGTTGTCAGCCTTGCTATTTGAGAACTTTAGTTAACAGCGAGTACTTACTGCGTCTTATTTGGACTGTGGAGCAAGGCAAGTCACATTTTCGATATTGGTGAACCACCCAATCCGTGGGCTGGGAAACTGGAGACATCTAGAGCAAGGCCACGTACCCACTTGCGCGTAATCCCTGAAGACTAGTGGTGGCCTCCACTCTGAATAATTGGATTTCCAACGGGGAATTTTTCTAGGGACTGTCTCGCCAATTATATAGACACCAGCCGCTGCAAACACGCTGCCAAAAATTTGCTAGTTAGAGGGTCTCTCGCATGGGTGCACTAGCGACAGTCTCACACAAGAAACGAGACATCTTTCGAAATCTCGCCAGGGTATAATCTGGGGAGTTTCTGGCCCAACATTGATGTTGTTCGGCGCCTCCAGGCACCCGTGATAATTTTGTGCGTGTCGGGACTCCTTGGTCACGCAACCCCCTTGGCACACCAAAGTGAAAGAGAATAGTGAGTGCAGTCGATACAGACTCTGCAGGGGTGGGTTGACTGGCGGAGTCTGCTTAAGATATATACGGAGCCCCACCGAAAGGTTTTCAGCACTACACCGTAAAGTGTCTGTGTAACAGAGTGATGTTGGTCCCCCCCTGTTACCTGAGCGTGCACATCTCCTGCTACATACACTGGTTGTCACCAGGGTCCCTTTGGGACATGTCAAGTCGCGCACAATTCGAGCGACAGCACCTGGTGACAAGGGAAAGCAGGTTCTCTCCTATGTTGTAGGAAAGGAACGTAGCCTCGACCTGACCTAGCAGTCAAAAGAGCACGTGCCCGCGCCAAATAGATTGGACCGAATTGCAGTATATGCGTTCTTGACAGCTCTGGGCTGTGGCGTGAGGAGTGCCCGGTTTGTAATTTACCAATGTATCCGGGCTCAGTTGCAATCAGTAGCTGCCCTCGCTCGTACTTGACGTATGCAGGCGGCAGAATTCTGGCAACAAATGGGAACTGTAACATCGAACAGTGGTGCAGTAATGCACGCGCAGCCTCATGCGTGCCCACTGTGCAACCTTCAGGCCACTTAATTCATTCAAATTTGAAAAGAAATTGGACGGGCATCGGAGATATTGATACAGATGTGTATGCAACATCGACACGAGGTCATTGGCGTGTCGCTGCATCATGTGGCGAAGGGCTGTCGCGAGCACATACCATCGCCATGAGAGCGGCTGCTGCACAGGAAGTACATCTCTGCTTCAGATGCGCAGCGCATTCCCTCCCAGACAAGTGTCCGCAGGAGCCAACAGATTCCCTGCCCGCTGGTAGCTCCGCAGAACACACACGATGTGGTTTCAAGGACTCCTCCACCATACAAATGCTAGTCCCGCTACCCTCGGTCTCTGTATCTTCGCAACAAACCCACGTGGCACCAGATTCAATATGCCTACCTGATTAATGCCAAAATGTGGATGCCTCCCTTATCGCAAGGATGCACCATGCAGACACAACCGGGCCCCTTGCACCCCTACAACATACATTTGAAACCAGCAAACGGTGTGCTGTATCAAAGGGCCAGGAATTTGGTAGACGTCTGTTTCCAGGTGGCCAACAGGAAATTGAAACTGGGCCCTGAATTCCAATCAGTGCTGCAGGTTCCCACATATACTGTACATCAAGTCAAAAACGTGACACTCTCAGCGCAAGCCAGAGGTTTGACAGTGGCTTTTCCCTCATGCATGGAAGGGCCCGCTGCTCCTGCCTATCCAGTCCGTTGTGACAGTCATGAAGCCAATTTCTGGATGATCATAGAGCATTCTGGGATTTTCTCGGCCTCAATGTGGTCAAGAAAACGGGTGCCCACACTTGTGATTCTTAGTAGGACAGGACAGGAGTCTCACTCAGTTACAGTGGGGTTCCATACATCTGCCTGCCCCACCTCATGATGCGTGGGTGAATAGTTCTGGGAAGAATTACAGACCAGTCCCGGATCAGGATTAAACAGTACACATTTAAAAAAAAACTCTGGGGTGGGTGAAATTGTGATGAGGGGTGGGTGAATTTGGGGACTGTATGCGAATATAGGTAAATTTGTTTCATTTGTTTCGAGAGCGAGTGAAAATTTTTTGTGGTAGGTGAAATTTGCCAATTTTATTCACCAGGTGCGTGAAAATGATCAATTTCACCAACCGCGCTTGTAAAATTGACGAATTCACCAACACTCTTTTCTTCCTTCTCCCACTCTGCATAGGGTCATCAAATTTCACCCACCATGTGGTTCATTCAAAAAGTTGAATACACATGACAGTAAAGGTAATACATGTATCAGCCATGGCAAAGGTGGCCATTTTAAGAGCTAGTAAGCAGATCCCCAGGAACACTAGGATACTGACATGCTATAGGGATACTGAGACAGGAGGATCGACTGGTTGATTCATGAGTGCTTTTATTGCTTGAAACAGTACTTTAGTACCCTTGCTTGAGGGTCTATGTAGCTCAAATCCATGTAGATTTAAGTTCTCAGTTTTATGAGTTTTTGCTGGAATCGAACCGACGACCTCGGGATTAACAATCCCGCGCTCTGACCAACTGAGCTAGTGTTATATCGTCTCGGAGAACAACTGGCCAAAGAAAGACCTGTTGCAGATGCTCAGGGTGATTTCCGACTCTGGGGCACGTAGAAACACTTGTGCACCAGTGCATGAGGATCTGACCCAAGGTGGCACGGCTTGGAAATCGACTGACCCGTCCCCTACCGACCCTCCTAGCAGCACAGCCAGACTCAGTGTAGAGGGGCGCACCCAGGCGCCCAGACCCCAGACCCCGAAGAAAAAAGAGAAACAAAGAGCAGGGTTCTCCAGAAAGCCCAAGAGTAAGGCCGGACCAGCGGCGGGTCCGAGAGTCGATGACGAGAATTGTTTTTATTATTTGAAACAGTAATTTAGTAACCTTGCTTGAGGGTCCGTGTAGCTCAAATTCATGTAGATTTGGGTTCTCGGGATTTTGGTGTTTTGCTGGAATTGAACCGACGACCTCGAGATTAACAGTCCCGCGCTCTGACCAACTGAACTAGTTTTGCATCGTCTCATATAAAACTTGTTCCGGCTTCAAAGCCGAGGGAGACCAGACAAGCCACGACCTTAGCCATAGACACGGCCATGGAGGTGGATGATGATGATTGCTTTTATTACTTTCAGCAGTAGTTTAGTACCCTTGATTGAGGGTCTATTAGTTCAAATCCATGGGAATTGGAGTTCTCAGGTTTTAGACGGAATCGACGACCTAAAGATTATCATTCCCTCGCTCTGACCAACTGAGCCACGCTTGCACGTGAGGTCTCTTGCAGATGGGGATGGGAGGCCAGAAGGACGAGGCCAAAGACGGGAAAGACATGAAACCGCTCTCTCTGTGATCTAGTTTGCGCTCTCTCCGTGACCCCCTACCTGTGATGGTCTAGGTTTATTGTTTACATGTATGTTTGACGTGATATTTGTGACATGTAAAAGCATGATGACGGTATCCACGCGGAGGATGTGCACCACCCAGGTACCCCACCATACCAGTCCTGCTATGTGTACGTGCTGTGAGTGTGGGCTAGCCTGTGATACGCATGTGTCAGTATTTCCCCCGAATCCGGAATGGTGAACTTGCCCATTGAATGCTGTTCTCCTCGTGTCAGCCTTAATCTCCATAGTTACAATAATGTCTCACCCGCGAGGGTTTCCCAAGGTGCGGCGCCCCTACCCACCTCTTGCCCATGCTCTTGTGCTTGTCTCGTCTTTATATGTGTGGTCTAGGTCTCCGCCTTTTCAGTGGGCTGGTCTGTTGTCTGCTGCCAAGGAGTCGTAGGGGGCTCAGCCCGAAGGCGCATTGCCAGAAGAGTGTCTTGTTGCACACGTGTGACGGGCACTGCTTGGAGGACACTAAAGGGACTTGGTGCCTTTCATTTCTCAAGCGCTACGTTTCTTGGTAGCCAGGGAGACTTGATTGTGGGGACTTGTTAGCCCGAGGATACACGCCATCCCACAAACACTGTTAACTGGTTTTACCCACTGTGAGTCGTCCTCGCATCTAGGTCGGCAACGGTCCGGGACAGTTTCTTGGGTCCTACGTGATTAGTCCGGTGCTCACAACCCGCTTCGTCCAGTGATTAAGTTGGGTGTTCACCACCCAAGAAAGAAAGGAAAAAAAAAAAGCCTGAGAGAACCATGTAGTACCATAGAGTTCAAGGTAGTTGTATGGTAGGCTCGGTATTGTTGACAGGAGGAGATGCCGTGACGCACGGAAACGGAACTCCATGCCTCTATCCCTCGCACAGAATCTTCACATTTGTGTCTCGATATGTCGTCAATTTGCGTGTGTATGTCCACATATGGTAGGCGCGGTATTGTTGACAGGAGGAGATGCCGTGACGCACGGAAACAGAACTCCGTGCCTCTATCTCTCGCACAGTATCTTCACATTTGTGTCTCGATATGTCGTCAATGTACGAGTGTATGTCCACATTATTTTGTAAATGTGTTTAGTTTCGAGTCACGCTTGATGATTGTTGCTTTTTATTAATTGAAGCAGTAATTTAGTACCCTTGATTGAGGGTCTACGTAGATCAAATCTATACAGATTTGAGGTCTCGGTTTTTGGCGGAATCGAACCGACGATACAGGGTTTAACATTCCCTCGCTCTGACTAACTGAGCTAGTTTAGACTCGTCTCAGAGTTCACAATTGGATCGTTTTTATTAGACAAGACACCATTTTTTGGGAGTTACAACCATGAGCTTGACAATCTGATTTTATTTTGCTCCATTTATTTAGGTTCATATCAAAAGATTTTCCTCGAACCATTTCTCTCTCCCTCGCACAGTATCTTCACATGTTTGTCTCGATATTTCGTCAATGTACGTGTCTACATCCACATCAAATTTTGTAAATGTGTTGAGTTTCGAGTCACGCTTCACACTTGAATCGTTTTTATTTATCAAAACATCATTTTTTGGGAGGTACAACTATGGTTGTAAGTCCCCAAAAATGGTGTATTTACGCGATGCGAGCGAGATTTTGATATATGACATCACTAGCGCATCGGAGAGAACATGTCCGGTTTTTTGTAGCGATTTTTTTGTTTGCTGAACTCCCTCAAAAAAATACGCTTTAGTACACAAGAATTCACTCGCTTCTTGTCAACTGGTGTCGTCACAGCGTCCAGTCACGCACTCTGACGTGTCCTTTCAAACAAAGCCTGAGTGATCTCATTGCTTGGTCACTATTGAGTTGACAACCCACATATCCACACCTCTTAGGGACACTCTCTGTTTTTTCAAAGTCGTTTGCTCTCCATCATCACGGTCACGACGAATTACTGGGATTAGGTCCATAGAAGCGCCCTTCAGGCGCCAAAAGGGACATTACTTTTCTATGACAAAGACATTAAGCAGGACTCCACATGCAGTGTGTGTGTGTGTGCGTATACACACACACGACACATATACATCAACCCCCTGTAACAAATGGGGAGACACTTCCCTCGCCCAAACAAATCCTTCACGCTGGAAACGAGTGCCAACCATAGACCACATGGAAAACCCGCGCTTCCACCTCTCTTCTACATGAGCATGAAATTGTTCTTAAAACACCTGTGAATAGCGCCGGAAACGCCTGTTGAGCATATATATGCGAAGAGAGGATTGCACCTACAAAATGAATAAAAATTATGACTGACAGGACAAGCACGATGACAACGGCGCCCAGAAACTGGTACAAACGTACTTTCCCCCTCCGTTCGGCAGCGAGCGGGCACGTCAAGCTCCCCCCAATCCTCCACCCCACAACCTCCCTACTTCCTTCCTAACCCAGGGACTGGCAGCTCATGGTTCTTTTTTGCTGTCCCATATCATGATCCTGCTCGTCGTTCACTCGGATAGCGGATCTACTATTCTCACAGATAGCATGGCCCGAGCTCTATGTAGCCCATGCTGGCCCTGTGCGTAGCTGCAGAGAGGAGGAATACTGTGGTGTAGACGACAGCGTGCCTTTTCGCGAAGAGTCGTGCAGAAACTGCTGAATTACAGCGGCTCATTACAAAATTGATGCCGTCATGATTTATCCACCCGCACTGGTGTGGAGTCAATCCAGCTGATCTATAGCAGGCGTGCATTACGGGCCCTGAGCGACGAGGCTCGGCAATTTCAGTGACAACCCATTTTTTGGCGGGACTCTTACAAGTGGCCTCGGATTGTTATTGTAGCAGGAGTTTGGGAGGAGGAGCCATGAAATCATCACATGTTACGCTTGAGCAAGTACGTTGTTTCTAAAAAACTGTTTTGGAATCGAATTGGTGTTGTGCGACTTGTATCCCATGAGGTTTGACTTGACAAAGGGTTTGTTATTTGACACTCTTCATTGCTGTTTTGTACAAATTGTGTCGTTGTGATCACTGAGTATTTGAATTCGGAACAATTCCCATACCAATGAATCGGTAGACTAAATAAGACACTGAAATAAAATGCCCCGCAGACAACATTTTGTATAACAAAATACGCCGCAGGCAATTTGCGAAACAAATTGCGCCGCAGGCACAACTTATGAAACAAAACACGCCGCAGGCAATTTTTTTTGACTGAATCCTGATGAGTAGTCTGTCCTGTTGATGTAGTATGTAAATTGTTTTTCACAAATTACAGCTCAGAATCTTACTTGTTTAATTAATGAATAAATCTATCAAAAAATTAATCTTGGGTTGCATTTGAGGGAGGATTGAAATATAATAACAATGAGATCCAAGAGAACCAGAAAGTTAGACAGTGCCACGTGACACGCCGCTCGTGAGCTGCAAGGGAGACCACCGAGATGAAAATAAGCCGGGCTGCCTGTAGTTTGAGACCCATTCAAGCACATAGTGATGCCGCCTCATGCATGAAATCCCAGGAGGGCTACGACAGTAGAAAAATATTAAACAGGCCGCTAGCAACGGCTATCGCACTCGCAAATATAGCTCGCTCAATGGAAGGCTGCCTTCAAAAAATCACCGAGCCTCAGTTTCCCGGTGGCAGTGTCCCTTGTAATGGATTCTTTTGCTAAAGATCCCAGTGCACACCTCTCGTGGGTGCTCTCATCATCCCAGATTTCGTGACTTGTGGCGGTTGATGTCAAGAGATATCCAAACTGCCTATCATTCAGTGAAGCAAAAAACTTCTTGGAATCTTTGGCCCAAAATTAATTCATTAAATCCATTAATCAAACCGCGCAAAGCACGGTTTCAAAAAATCGCACCAAGCCTGAAATTTGTAAATATGATATTAGCAGCGCGTCGGAGAGAGCATGTCCGGTTTTTTTTGGCGATTTTTTTGGTTGCTGAACTCCCTCGAAAAAAGAAGTGTTTGAATACTCAGGAATTCACTCGCTTCTTGTCAACTGGTGTCGTCACAGCGTCGAGTCACGCAGTCTGACGTGTGTCCTTTAAAACAAAGTAATCTGAGTGCTTTGTCACTATTGAGTTGACACCCCATATATATACACCTCTGACTGAGACTCTCTGTTTTTTCAAAGCTATTTGCTCTCAATCATCACATTCACGCCGAGTGACTCGGATTATGTCAATAGAAGCGCTTCTCTTCAACAGTCTCGGTTAGAATTCACACGACTCCAACGATCGCGAATACGGATCCTCGCATTCATACCACGGGGTGCATGCGCACCCGGCAGTCGCCGTACAAAATCGATGAAGACTGTAGTTACAGAACTGGTCGCCGTTATCAGCCACTGGATTTTTTTATTCTACAATAGAGGTATTGGCTCGTAGACGTGTGCTGTTTATGTTACGTGTGATGATGTACGTTGTTTCTCATAAACTGTTCGGAATTGAATGGGTGTTCTGCGATTTGTATCTGCTTACAGATCTCAAACATGCATGCCGACTCATAGTGACTTCCTACTATGGTTTAGACATTTTCTCATGATGAGAATACAACGTTCCTTGGAAGCTAAGGAGGAAGATGAGACTTTTTTGACAAATTCGCCATGTCACATTGTTTAATCGATGCCTTATTAAATTACTTTGCCCCAGCACTTGGTTGATAAAAGAATTCTCTTAATTCAAGCATTCGATGAAAAGTAGAAGGCCTGTTGGTTTTTGAAATCAAGTTTGTGGCTTTTAGTTTCAATGTCAAGCTGAGGTCCATTTCTCTGGAAAACGATTGCCTTGTAAATGTATAGCTCGAATATATTAAACCAGCAACATCCTGCGAGTTCGAATTAATTAAGAATTACTATCAGGTTGTTCGGGGAGCGAGGAAGACAAAGCGCTAGAGAGTCTGTTTTCATTCTTAAAGATTTGTGATTTGGAATCGCACTCTAAAATGACACTCTATTGAATTCTATGCAGCAGACGCAAGGCCTTTCGCATTTCTTGATCTGCCAAGCTCTGAGTCATGAAACAGAGGAGAGAAAGAGTGTGTGTGTACGTGTTTGTGTCTCTAAATTGTATCATGTACAATAATCGCTTCAAGTCATGGCCAAACTTGGTCATCAACAATCTGATAGTAGACCGTTTCATCAATGCAAAGTGCCTTCTATCATTTTGACGTCAATGTTGTAGTCTGCCGGGCTGGGCTGTGTGTGGGTATCTATGCCAAGTCTATCACGGTGTCCTTCTACCTATGACATAATGACATACCACACTTTAGTGTGAAGGCTGATACATGTATCCCTCGATGTCCGACCGGGTCACCTGTTTGGCTGCAAGTCCTTCCTTGTGTCCTTCCTGTACAGACAAAAAGATACATGCAGGCAGCATCTCTTATCACACTCAAAAGCATGCATCAACATAGAGCAAGAACGAAAGTGCGCCAGGACATGGACGAGAGATGGAAAGTGAGTGCTAGGAAGTGGATTGACCTCCGCGATCTGCGTGGCAATGTTGATGGACACCTCGCGGATGCGGGAGAGGGCAGGGTAGAGGC
>Ga0105055_10009315_pt1 | contig 12583 bp, 9 predicted proteins | sample BON03_FD_78090 | JGI IMG/M metagenome (GOLD analysis project Ga0105055, IMG submission 78090) | Freshwater microbial communities from Lake Bonney liftoff mats and glacier meltwater in Antarctica - BON-03 | ecosystem: Environmental > Aquatic > Freshwater > Ice > Glacier meltwater | place: Lake...
CCGCCAAAGACGCGCAGGGCCAACGATTGGCCGCAGCGGAGGTATTTGCCTGATGCGCCAGTTCTCAGCTAGTCCCGCCGAAATGATCGCCAGCTTCTGGCGCAACCGGCAACTCATTTTGCAAATGAGCAAACGCGAGGCCATTGGCCGTTACCGTGGCTCCGTCATGGGCTTGACATGGTCATTCTTCAACCCATTGCTCATGTTAGTTATCTACACGTTGGTGTTCGCTGTCGTCTTCAAGGCGCGTTGGGGAACCGGTGCAGACGAGAGCAAAACCGACTTTGCCATCATCCTGTTCGTCGGTCTCATCGTGCATGGCTTATTCGCTGAATGCGTTAACCGCGCACCGAGCCTCATCATCTCCAACGTCAACTACGTGAAAAAGGTCGTCTTCCCGCTGGAAATTTTGCCGTGGGTCGCGTTTGGTTCTGCCCTGTTTCACACCACCATCAGCCTTGTGGTGCTCGTGTTGGCCCAACTCGTACTCAACCAGTACATCCCTTTAACCGCCATATTCTTTCCACTTGTACTAGTGCCACTCATGCTTGGCATCATGGGTTTGGCCTGGTTTTTGGCGGCATTGGGCGTGTATTTACGGGATGTCAGCCAAGTCACCGGCATGTTCACCACCGTCATGCTGTTCATCTCCGCCGTATTCTTCCCCATCACCGCATTGCCCCCGCGCTACCAGTTCTGGCTGCACTTCAACCCGCTCGCCGTCATCATTGAACAAAGCCGTAGTGTGTTGATATTCGGGCAGTTGCCAAGCATGGCAGCGTGGTCGGCAATGATGGCCTTAGGCATAGTCATGGCTTGGGCTGGCTTTGCATGGTTTCAAAAGACTCGCAAGGGGTTTGCCGATGTCCTCTGAAATCGCCATCAAGGTAGAAAACCTCAGCAAGTGCTACCAGATATACAGCCAGCCGCATGATCGGTTAAAGCAGTCAATTTATCCGCGTTTGCAGCGACTCGTTGGGAAACAGCCCAAACAATATTTCCGCGAATTTTGGGCGCTGAAAGACGTCTCGTTTGAAATCAAAAAAGGCGAAACCGTCGGCATCATCGGGCGCAACGGCAGTGGTAAGTCCACATTGCTGCAAATGCTCTGCGGTACGCTCAATCCTACCTGCGGCAGCATTCAAACCCATGGCCGGATAGCCGCGCTGTTAGAACTTGGTTCTGGTTTCAATCCCGAGTTTACCGGGCGCGAAAATGTTTACATGAATGCGGCTGTCTTGGGGCTCGCCAAAGAAGATGTTGATACTCGGTTTGATCAAATCGCTGCATTCGCTGATATCGGCGACTTCATTGAGCAACCGGTCAAAACCTATTCAAGCGGGATGATGGTGCGCTTGGCCTTTGCCGTCATTGCCCATGTCGATGCAGATATTTTGGTCATTGATGAAGCTTTGGCAGTAGGTGACGCCTATTTTGTACAGAAATGCATGCGTTTCATCCGAGGCTTTACGGAAAAAGGAACATTGATCTTCGTTAGCCATGACTCCTCGGCTGTTGTTGGGTTGTGTTCAAAAGCGTTGTTGCTCCAAAATGGGGCGATGCAATACGAAGGAAGTCCAAAAGAAGTGACGGACTTTTACTTGGCCACACTGCATAAAGAACTTGCACAAGAGAGTCCAGCTAAGGCTCATCAAGAGGAAAGCCCCCACCCCAAGGAAAGCTCACTTCCCAAGGAAAGTCAAAATAAGGAGGGGTTTGGTACGGGAGCAGTTGAAATTATTTCGGTTCGCTTGACTGATGAGGCCGGCATCAACCTCGTAACGATTACCGGGGGCGAAAAGGTGCGCCTGAGCATTGAATGCTTGCCGCACCAAGACGTGAGCAATCCGATAGTCGGATTTTTGGTGAGAGACCGATTGGGTCAAGTGGTATTTAGTATGAACTCACTTCACGCAAAACAAGGCAGACTTGAGGAGTTCAGTAAGAATCGCTCGATAAAGGTAATGCTCAGTTTTAATATGCCGACACTCCAAACAGGCGATTACAGCTTGGGCGTTGCAGTCGCCGAAGGGACTCAGTTGAGCCATATCCAGCATCATTGGATCCATGATGCGTTAATTATTTTTTTTAGACCAAGAGAAACAGTTTTTGGACTGGTTGGTATATATCTTGATTCTGTAGATGTAGAGGCATGGTGAACGTACGATGATCATTTTCGACCAATAAAGTAGCCGGTGCATATCTGTCATTGTATTTTCCTAAATACAATGACAGATATGCACAGTTTTTTTGCTCGTAGATGGATATTTGAAATGCTTTAAGACGGGATGAAACATGGCAATAGAAATAAGTACTTGTCAGTACCATGATTTGAAAGATATGGTACTTGATGAAATTGCATATCGAACAAAAAAAGAGAATAAAGAAACGAATTCAGTATTAGGTCAATCAGAATACTGGGCAGATTTCTGCGATTTCTTTCGTTACGTATATTACTTGCCAGAATGGGAGCTTAGACGCATAAGACGTCATACATTTCACCTGACGAGTGATTTATACCAACGTTATTACTTTGCAGACAAAGGATTTAGGAACGCTATTGAAAATGGTTATAACTATTTTATCGATCAGCTTGATGGATTTTGTATAGATGAAGGTACGCAAGGTATCGGCATCAAAATCAGTGATCAAATTTTAAGTCACGACTTGTTGCGATATCTTGGAACATTAGTTGATCTTACAAAATCTGGAGCCATAGACAAGTCAACCTCAACAGATGTGACACAAACTATTTTAGAAATAGGTGGGGGGTATGGAGGCTTAGCTCGTTGTATTCAAAAATACAAGTCAAATATTGCATACGTAATAGTTGACTTAGAAGAGACTATATTCTTCTCGATGTGCTACCTCAAAGAACAATTACCTGAGAAACATCTGTATTTTGTGAGCAATTTGGACACGCTACAGCTTGAACCAAATTCAATCTATTTTGTTCCACAACATAGATTTGAAGTACTTGGTAACCTAAATTTTGATCTCGCGATATCGCAACAATCGCTACAGGAAATGACGTCGAATCAAGTGCGGCGATATTTAAATTTCGTTAAGAATAACGTCAGGCATTTGTATTCGTGCAACCTTGTAGACCATGGACAACTTGCATTAGAAAAAAGTCTCATAACAGGGCTGGATAATCTATTAAGTACAGAGTTGGGATTGCCGCAATGGGTGGGTCAATGGCCTACCGAAGGCAATTTTTTTGGGGATAATCATTTGAATCGAAAGCTATACAAGGTGCAAAAAAATATCCACAATAATATAAAAGGGAATTTGTTTTGATCTTCGATCAATACAGCCGCTACCACGCGTGTGCAGATGTTCTGCGCCATGCTGGCTACAAAGATGGCAGTCAAATACTTGAAGTTGGCTCCGGCCCAGAATGCCTGTTTGGGCGGTTTGTTAACGAGCAGGATGTTACCTATATTGACCCTTTGGTATCTTCACAAAGTGATGGCAGGCATATTTGTGGTGATGTATTTTCAAAGAATTTGGATAACCGCCAATTCTCATTTGTTACAGCAGTTGATGTATACGAACAATGGCCCAAATGTAAAACTGCTGGAGCAGCGTTTGGCCGCTTTTCATCAGGCCGAGTATTGCATCACGTTCTGCAGCGGATTCTGGGCGATCGCCATCGCGATCTCCGCTCTCGCGCTCAAAGGCAAGACCGAGATCGTGATGCCCTCTTTGACCTACCGCCGCATGGCCGATATCGCTGCCTGGGTGAATCTGAAGCCGCATTTTTGCGAGGTGGAAGCGACAACACTCGCCATGAGTGCGGCAACAGCGAGGCTCTGCATCAATGAGAACACTGCCTTGATACTTGCTGTTCATCCCATTGTGAATTGCGGTGATGTCGAAGGCTTGGTTGCGCTCGCGAAAGAAAAAAACATCCCGTTGCTGTTCGACTCTGTTGAATCTATTTATGAATCGACTGCCAGCGGAAAAGTGGGAGGTTCCGGCAAGGCTGAAATCTTTTCCTTGCATGCGAGCAAATTATTGAATGGCTTCGAGGGTGGCTACATCACCACCAACGATGCGAGTCTGGCCAAGCAATTGGCAATGATGCGCGGGTTTGGTTTTGGCGGGATAGATAACATTGTGGTACCGGACGGCATGAACGCCAAACTCAATGAGGTTCATGCGGCCATGACACTGACAAGCCTCGACGATCTTGAAGACCAGGTTGCGCGTAATCGTCAGCGCTACAACACCTACAAACGTTTGCTGGCTGCTATCCCAGGCATACGGCTACTCGATTTTGATGAAAATCATCAAACAAGCTATAAGAATATTGTGGTCGAACTGCTGGGTGACTGGCCGTTGACTCGCGCCGATACTATCAACATTCTGAACGCAGAAAAAATCCTCGCGCGTGCCTATTATTCGCCAGCTTTGCATCAAAAGCCGATGGCATATGCCCACGTGCCAGCGAAACTACCGTTAACGGATCGGTTCGCGGAAAGATTCCTCAATCTGCCCTGCGGACACCTCGTCAGTAACGACGACATAACCAACATCGTTAAGTTTCTGGAATTTATGTCGGCAAACGCCAGCCGGATCAGCGAACATTTGTGTGAGAAGGGCGAGAAATAACATGACGACAACCAGCTTTGCCCTGTTTGGCGCAAAACCCGCATTCGATAAGCCACTGCCCATCGGTCAACTCTACTTCCCGTCATGGGAACGCTATGAGGCCGCATTCCGGGGCATCTTTGATCGGCAATATTATACAAATCAGGGGCCGTTGACCGAGCAGCTTGAGGAAAGACTCCAGCAATTCCTCGGAGTCAAGCACGCTATCTGCGTGAGTAATGCGACGATTGGTCTGATGATGACGACAGACGCGATGGGGTTGACCGGCAAGGTGATCCTCCCGGCCTTCACCTTTGCGGCCTCAGCGCAGTCACTGAGTTGGGCGGGGCTCAAGCCGGTGTTTTGCGATATCGATCTGAACACTCACCAGATCGATCTGGAACGGATCGACGCGCTGATCGATGACGAGGTCAGCGCGATTATGGGTGTGAACCTGTGGGGCGGGGCATGCAAGCCGAAAGCGCTTCAGGAGTTAGCTGATGCCAAGGGCGTTCAGTTGTATTTCGACTCGGCCCATGCTTTTGGCTGCGCAGTCGATGGGGTGAAGATCGCCAATTTTGGGTGCGCCGAGGTGTTCTCATTTCACGCTACCAAGATTCTGAGTGCGACCGAAGGAGGGTGCGTCTGTACCAACGACGACGATCTGGCCGCACGTTTACGAAATATTCGGAGCAGCTATGGCGCTGGCCGGCCTGTCAATGTTGTTAAAACTGCAAATGGAAGGATGTCGGAAGCACAGGCCGCCATCGCCTTGATGAGTCTTGAGGATTACCCGGCGAACCAGCAGAACAACCAGACCCTGTACCGGATCTATGAAGCGCAGTTAGCTGCAATCCCCGGGCTGCATCTGGTCAAGCCGACCGGCGTCAGTTTCTCAAACTACCAGTACCTGGTATGCCAGGTCAACGAGAGCGAATTCGGCTTGTCGCGGGATATGCTCATCGCGCTGCTCAAAGCTGAGAACGTGAACGCGCGACGCTATTTCTATCCCGGCCTGCATCGCAGCATCCCGTATGTGCAGGATCTGCCGCAGTATCTGGACCGTCTGCCCAATACCGATAGCCTGAGTGCATCGTGCCTGCAGTTGCCGATTGGTGCGCTGGTTTCTCCTGAAGGTGTCGAGCGCATTTGCAATGTTATTTTGAGGGCTCATCATGCTTCTTCGGCCATACGTTCAAAATCAGGAAGATGAAATGCATCCAATATCACCGCCAACCCATCTGGTTTTTTTATGAACCAGTACTTTCCAGTACCGGATGATGGGCGCCGCTGTCATGTGTGTGAATAACAATATTGCTATTGAACACTTTTTTATGGAACACCAATAAATGCCAAAAGTATCCGTCATCCTGACTTCCTTTAACCACGCGAAATATATTCGCGAAGCGATAGATAGCGCCTTGGCGCAAACCTTTACAGACTTTGAACTGATTATTTGGGACGACGCATCAAGTGATGATTCCTGGGCCATTATCAACAACTACACCGATCCCAGGATAAAGGCGTTTCGCAATGACGAATCCAGACGGGGCATATATGGCGTCAACAAGGCCATCTCAGAGGTGGCTTCGGGTGAATATATAGCTATCCACCATTCAGATGATGTGTGGGCATCCGAGAAACTGCAAAAGCAGGTCGATTTTCTGGATGCAAATCCGACCTATGGCGCGGTGTTTACCAAAGTGTTGGCTATAGGTGAGGACAGCTTGCCGCATAAAGACAAAAGTAATTATTATGCAAATGTTTTCGAGCAGCCCAACCGAACCAGGCATGAGTGGCTGAATTACTTTTTTTATCACGGCAATGCAGTTTGCCATCCCAGCGTTCTCATTCGCAAGCAGTGCTATACAGATTGCGGCCTCTATCGTTACGGCATGGCACAGGTCGGCGATTTTGATATGTGGATACGCCTATGCCTGAAGTATGAGATTTATGTTCTGCCAGAAAAGTTGGTTTATTTCCGGGCAAGAGATAATGAAGCCAACACCAGTGGTAATCGCCCAGAAGTCGATATTCGTGTCTCGATTGAATACCATAATATTTTGAAGAGTTACTTGCTGATTGATGCTTTTGAAGAGATGGCAGCTATTTTCCCGGAGGCAAAGGAATACTATCGGAAAGATGGGTTTGAGCCGAAATTCGTTTTTGCAATGCTTGCTTTAGAAAAAAATATGCCAAATTGGATTAAGTTTTTTGGTATAGAGCTGCTTTTTGACTTGATTGATGATTCAACCACAGCGAAGAAAATAAAATCACTTTATGGTTTTGATTACCGTACGCTGATCGCACTTACGGCAAAGCATGATGTGTTTTCTATGTATACGTTGAGTGAGTGTAATAGGCAACTAGCCGAGCGCGACAAAATATTGATTAGTATTTATGAATCAAATAGTTGGAATGTGACGCGCCCATTTAGACGTGTGACGAACTTTATTAAGGCTATGTATAAGGCAAGGAAGGATGTCGTGTGAATAATAAATTGGATGCAATATCCACTGATGAAACAGGCCAAAGCAAAGGATTGGAATTCACGGGAGAGCGCTATTTGCCAAGTGTAGAGGGGCAAATTGAGCTTGAACACGTTCACCGTTACGTCATCGCACGCGAAATTGTGCAGGGCAAGGTGGTTTTGGATATTGCCAGCGGGGAAGGTTATGGATCAAATTTTCTCGCCGAGGTGGCTAGCAGGGTGATTGGGGTTGATATTTCTGATGAGGCAATATCTCACTCAAAGAGCAAATACCAACGGGGAAATCTGGAATTTAGGGTGGGTTCGTGTGCAGCCATTCCTTTGGAAAGCGCATCGGTAGATGTGGTTGTGAGTTTTGAAACCATTGAGCACCATGTGCAGCATGAGGAAATGATGCAGGAGATTCGACGCGTTTTACGTCCGAATGGCGTGCTGATTATTTCGAGCCCAGATAAACACGAATTTACCGAGGTACACAATTATTCCACTCATTTCCATGTAAAGGAATTGTATCGAGACGAATTTGAACTCTTGTTGAAAAGATATTTTCCTAATGTCCAGTTGTATGGGCAGCGGGTTGGATATGGATCAAATCTTGCACCGCTGGAACAATCCAGTGGCCCAGGCGGTATAAATTATGTGGGTAATCTGGAGGGGCTTGCAAAAAAAAATGGGGTATCCAGACCAGTTTATTTTGTGGCTGTCGCTTCAGATCATGCTTTGCCAGTGCTTGGCGGTAGCTTCCTTGAAAGCTCTCTTGATGCGATGCAGCAAAAAGATAATCGTTTTGATGAGCAGACCATCTTCTTTCAGAAGATAGTGCAGGAAAAGGATCGGCAGATCGAGGACAAGGACGCTAAGATCGCCACCATTACCGGGTCTATTTCCTGGCGAATTACCAAACCGTTGCGCTGGGCGAGCAGGCGTCTGGTTCATTTAATTTATTTAGTTGTAGTCCGTCAAATTTATTATTTAATTTTCGTGATCAAGTGGGCTGCCTACCTGGCAACCGGTAATATCAAATACCTGCTGAAAGACGGTGGGGGAAATCAAGCCGTGGTTGCTCTGCCAGTGCAGAATAAAAGCACTCCAAAAAGAAATATTCTTCTGGTCAGTTTTAATTGCCCTTCACGAGCGCATGCCGGAGGGCTACGTATCCTCGATCTTTATACTCAAATAAGAAAGGATTTTCCGGAAATAACGATTGACTTGTATACGCGTAAACGCCCGGAGATTGATGGCTCTTACTCCGATCTTGATGCTATATTTGATAAAGTTTATTTCTCTTCATCAGAATATGTGACACTGAATGAGTTGCTGACTTTGCAACAAGGAATTTATTGCCATTATGATGTCATTGATATCCAGTTCCATAACGCTGCACTTGATATAAATGAATTACGTAAGTTGGGTGGCAAGACTGTGTTTACTCCAATGGAAGCCATGTCAAGAGCTTTATGGCTGAGCATGAAAGGCTGTTATACGAAGGGCAGTAAATTCACGCTTGCCCGGGTAGGAAGAGAGTTTATTCTTGCAGTTTTGGAGGTTATATTCTGCTTCAAAGCCGACCAGGTGGTATGTGTGTCACAAGCAGATGCCGCATTTCTTCGATTGATTGTCCGATCGAGGAAGATTAAGGCGCTGGAAACGGGAATTTCGCCCCTTGAGTTTTCTGATGCGTTGTCAGGCGATGCTATCGAGACACATGCCGGTAAGAAGAAAAACATAATTGTTCTGGTGGCTTACTTTGGTTCAGAAACCAACATCATTGCGACGAAATGGTTTCTCGACAATGTTCATCCTCTAATCAAGGCACAGGTTCCCGATTATGTTTTCAGCGTGGTCGGCAGGGGTGATCTGACGCCCTTCAAGTGCTATCAGGATTCCGCGATCACGCTCGTCGGCGAGGTACTATCCATTGCGCCCTATATTTTGGAAGCAAAGGCTGCGATTGCGCCTGCTCTCGGCGGATCCGGGTTTCGCGGCAAGATCAACCAATATGCGATTTTCGGCGTTCCATGCGTCGCGTCGCCCATCGCCGCAAATGGTTTGGCTTATCAGGACAGGCACGACATTTTTGTTGCTGCGGAACCGGAAGTGTTTGCCCGGCGATGCATTGAGCTGCTCAAGGATAACAGCCTGAATGAAACCATGGGGAAGCGGGCAAGGGAGACTTGTTTTGCGGAATATACCTGGGAGTCGAAACGGACAGCAATCAGTGAGATTTACGGTTTGGCGGGCGGCGCATGAACAGCAACCCGAAAGTCACCGCGCTCGTCCCTTCGTATAATCACGGTGGCTTTTTGCGGCAACGGCTGGAATCCATCCTGCAACAGAGTTACCGGAATATTGAGTTGATTGTCATCGACGATTGTTCGGGTGATGATTCAGACGAGGTGATCAAGTCACTTTTGAAAGAGCATGATTTTCAGTACATTCGCAACCCCCAAAATTCGGGTACGCCTTTTGCTGCCTGGGAAAAAGCTGGATCGCTGGCGTCGGGTGACTATATCTGGATTTGCGAAAGCGATGATTTTGCCGATCCGGCCTTTCTCGAAACTGCAGTTGGTAAAATGCAAGAAAACCCCAATGCGGTGCTCTTCTATTGCGATTCGTGGGTTGTTGATAAAGACGGCAATCAGGTGGGTCATACCGATACTTATTTCCACAAAGTCTGGCGCGAGTCCCGCTGGGATCAGGATTTCACGAGTGACGGCGTTGCCGAGCTGGCCGATTACCAATGTCGCGGGCAAACCGTTCCTAATATGAGTTCAGTGCTGATTTCGACCAAGGCGTTCAGGCAAGCTTATAACCCGCTCCTGAAGCGATTCAAGCTGACAGGGGACTGGCTTTTTATTGGATGGCTCATGCGTTATGGGCAGGTAATTTACTGCAAGAAAACATTAAGCAATTTTCGCAAACATGAAGAGACTGCTAGAGTAAGGGTAAAATCTGCTCGGTCCCAGGCTGAGTTCGTGCTTACCAAATATTTATTGTTCCGTGAAACGGGTAAGCCATTACGCGGATTGGCAACCATCATGTCATCCGATGTAATCCGGTTTTTATATGAGCCAGCCAAATGGTTTGATGTTCTGAAGGTGATGTTTAAAATATCGCCGGAGGCTACACCCCGGCTCGGAATTGTCTTTTTAGCGTCACTTGTCATGAATGGATTTCTACTCAAGGCGTTTTATCAACGGTATAAGCAGGTCAAGGGGAGCAAAAATGCAGGCACAAATAACGATTAACAAGTCGGATCAATTCCTGATTACCGGGGGGACGGGCCTAGTGGGGAGAGCCTTGGCAAAACTCCTCGCCGATCAAGGATTCAACAACATTGTCGCCATTGGTAGCCGTGATTGTGATTTGCGCGATGGGAGCGAGGTTCAAAAGCTGTTTTCCAATATTTCACCTGATTACGTATTTCACTTGGCTGCGCGGGTTCACGGGATAGGCGGAAATGCAAAATACAAATCGGATGTGCTGTATGAAAATGTGATGATCAACACGAATGTGGTTGAGCATGCACGACGCAGCGGAGTAAAAAAAATTGTCGCTATGGGCTCAGGGTGTGTATACCCAGAACTTAAGGGACAAGAAGAGTTGTTTGAAAATCAAGTATGGATCGGCCCACCGCATCCATCGGAAGATTCTTATGCTCACTCCAAACGCTTAATGCTCGCGCAGCTCGATGCTGCAAAAGAGCAATACGGCTTGTCTTCGGCCTTTGTCATTAGTGGCAACCTCTATGGTCCTCACGATAGTTTTAATATTGAGGAAGGCCATGTCATTCCATCACTTGTGGCCAAGTTTTTCGCTGCTGCGCGTGACGGCAAACCAGTACAAGTTTGGGGAAGTGGTGTAGCGATTCGCGATTTTTCTTATTGTGACGATACAGCTAGTGCCTTGATTGCCATACTTCACAATCTTGAAGGAGCGGTGAACCTGGGTAGCGGCATGCGTCATCCCATTCGTGACATCGTACAAGCACTACATGTGCTAACTGGCGTGCCTATCGAGTGGGACGCTAATAAGCCAGACGGTCAACTGGTACGTTTTTACAACCTAGACAAACTTGAAAGCACCGATTTTAAAGCAAAGGTTGGATTGGAGGATGGTATCCGCCGAACTTATGAATGGTATGTCGCAAACTGGCAGGTCGCACGAAAATGACGATGCGTTGGTTTTATCAAGTAGTAGTTCGACTTTTAGGACATAAACTTTTAATGTTTTTAGCGATGATCAGAAAATTAGGTGCTGTTTTTATGCATGAGGTTTGTCTGCTGAGGCGAAAAATTAAAACGATATATATCAAAAATAATTTGAAGAAAGCGGAATGTATGCGAGTTCACCGAGTACGTAATTATGATGAATTTATTGCTCATTCAGCAAGAAACAAACAGGCTATAGAGGGTCATCAGGCGTTCCTGCGGCAAGTAACACCAACTTCACAAGTTCCATTTACAGTTCCGGGCTATTCGTACACCGCTGGTAAACAAGTGGAATTTCTTGTGGACTTTCAACACTCCGGCGGCAATGGGCAAGTAAATTGGCGAGAGCGCGTGTGTTGCCCGGAAACTTACTTTAACAACCGGATGCGCGCAACTTTTCACTTATTCGATTTTGAGATGGAACCATACCCGGATACCAAGATATATATCACGGAACAGATCACACCTATCTACACTTATTTCACCGACAAGTTTCCTGGCACGGTCGGAAGTGAATTTCTTGGAGATAAATTGCCTTTCGGGAGTATCAACGAAAATGGCGTGCGCAATGAAACACTGTGCGCTTTAAGTTTTCCCGATCAATCTTTTGATACGCTTATCTCATTGGATGTGCTCGAACATATACCGGATTATGAACAAGCTTTTAAAGAATGTGCCCGCGTTCTTAAGCATGGCGGCAAGATGATGTGGTCAGTGCCGTTCATTGCAAGCTCTCGCGAGAATTTGATACGTGCAAAGATTGAGAACGGGGAGATCATTCACGTTAAGCCACCTGAATATCATGGCGATCCATTATCCGGTGATGGAGTTCTATGTTTTCAACATTTTGGATGGCAAATGCTTGATCAGATGCGCACTGCTGGTTTTCGAGATGCCTATGCTCTTTACTACCACTCAAGTGAATTCGGTTATCTGGGCGGCGAACAATTTATATTTGTAGCAGTGAAATAATTTATGGTGATAATTCAATGAGTAAAAAAATATTAATTACAGGAATAACAGGCCAGGTTGGTTCGCAGTTGGCAGATTATGTTCTTGAGAACACCCTATATGATGTTGTCGGGATGATGCGTTGGCAGGAACCGCTGGATAATTTGTACCATTTGACAGAGCGTATCAATAAAAAAGACAGAATCAGCGTTTACTACGCGGATTTGAATGACTACGCATCTATCGTAAGAATGCTCAAGGACGTGCGCCCTGACTTCATATCCCATTTGGCCGCGCAGTCTTATCCGAAAACATCATTTAATATTCCAATCGA
>Ga0105055_10009325_pt1 | contig 12570 bp, 10 predicted proteins | sample BON03_FD_78090 | JGI IMG/M metagenome (GOLD analysis project Ga0105055, IMG submission 78090) | Freshwater microbial communities from Lake Bonney liftoff mats and glacier meltwater in Antarctica - BON-03 | ecosystem: Environmental > Aquatic > Freshwater > Ice > Glacier meltwater | place: Lake...
GATCACGTTTACAAAACTACCGACGAATCGTTTCGTTTCCATAACAAAAAATTCGATGAAATACGTTGTAAACTGGATTCCACTGAGAATCCGCGTTCGTTCGAGATATACCCAACCCCACCTTAAGGAGGGGTTGGGTATTTCTCGAACGAACGCGGATTCTCAGTGGAATCCAGTTTACAACGCATTTCATCGAATTTTTTATAGTGGAAACGAAATGATTCGTCGGTAGTTTTGTAAACGTGATCTTGACGCGGCAAACCTGCGGCCAGCGCTCGAGCAGGGCTACGGAAAGCAAACGCCGAGCGCTAGGAAATTATTTTTCCGAGCGAATGCTATATGTTCCTAATATCAAAATGTAAAGGAGACCGAGATCTAGGTCTGTGCACAACTTCGGTACTTGCGTTTGGAGAACCGTAGCGCAAAATCCGACTTTTCCTGCGTCGAAACACGGTTTTTTTCCGGAAGTCGCCACTGCGCCTTTAAGTCGTTACAAACGTGGTACATGAGATGACGCTTCGACTTTGCTCCAAGCAAAGTCGGAGCGTCGGAGCAGCTGCCCCGCACTGGAAGGGCAGGTACACCTGAGTGGTGACACTCAGTATGTTCGCGCTCTGGGTAAGATAGGTGAGGCTGGTGAGCAACCAGTCAAAAACTGGGAAATGAGAAGCCTGGCACAGAAGGGCAATCAGGCCAAGTTTTTCCACCGTATGCCGGGCATACAGCGTTCGCCAGTCGCTTATAATCTCCAACATCTGAGAGAATACAACTCGTGCCAAATTTGAGCCAGCCAGTCACGCAGACCACCATACGTGACAGAGGTGGAGGGGAGCGCACGAATAAAAGGTGTGGCGGCATCGATACACGAAAGCTACATGGACGGTCACGGCAACAAGGTGGCGGAAGACGCCGTCTTCAAGACTCCTTGCGTGGTGATCATCTTCGACGAGGCCCCCGATACCGGGAAGTCCAATCGAAGCCCGAGAGCAAGCAGCCGAGAATGACGTTACCCCGAGACAAAGGGGGCAGCCCCGCGGCGATGCGGGAGGAGACACGTCTACACAGAACATTCGTCGTGGAGACACGCGCACGAACAAGATCTGCTGTGGTGCGCCAAGGGCAACCCGCAAACAAGATTGGATAACAAACGAGATGGCCTAGTTTAGATCCACACTTTTTATTTCATTCTGTTGTAGTTGGTGTTGCTGTTGCCGTACTCGCTTTCCCACTCTCTACGACGTGCTTCTGGCTGAAGACTTAAGCGCCCCCCCCCCTCTACCCTGATTTAAAACTAGATCTTTCCCTAGTATAATTTCCAAAACAAGCCTCTGGGTATTTCATGTATCTCTCACCCCCTCTAGCGGAATTCATACGTATAAAATCAAGCAATCATGCCAGCCAGTGTGTTGTCACTGTTTTTCAAAGTTTCGCAAAGACTACAAGTGCATTGCACGCAATTTGGCAAATATACACACTCAGCACACACTCTTTTATTAGAATGTTGGGAGTTCCAAATGTTACTATTACTCTATCATGATTTTTTCGAACCTAAAAACTTGACAATAACAAAGGCAATCAGGCGCCTAAATCTTCGGAGTCTGAGGCTGCTGAGTCTTCGGAGTCACTGTATGACTTGGAGGAATGTGTAATATCCTTGGTGTTATTTCCAGATTTCCAGCTTTATCCTTCTTTAGAATGGCAGGCACAGAGTTTCCATGTTGCGCTTGAGCAAAGACACTGAGGAGAAATTTCATCAACCCTTGAAGATGCTATACGTGTACATAAATGCAACATACAAAGACAATGTCAATACCACGTATCAAATATCAACAAAACTGCACATATATATTGCAACACGTGACTACTGGGGGGTAGGCCACATTTTTCGTGCCCCGACCGTGGCACGCACACTTACAACATTATCATAGATACAGGCTTTCAGAATGACCAGAGCAAAGTGTGTCACAACTAGTATGAAGTTGTATGTGATTGTAAGAATGTGTATATATATGTAACAAGTGACTACTGGGGAGTAGGCCACGTGTGTACCATGACATCCACTAGTGTACCGTGACACCGAATCGCGAGAGGACATGACGTCGGGGTAAGTCCCCAAGTACCCCCACAGATCCAATAGCCAATATATGGTGCAAGAAGAAATTCTATTTATAGACATTCTATTTATACACAAATCGTGCTTATTTAAGAGTATACCGTGGGTAGAGTCCCTTAAATAGTCACTTGCATATTCAAGTCGGCTATTGGATCTGTGGGTTCTCGATACTCGGGTACCTAACTTCTTTTTCTCTTCTTAGTGCCTATTTATACAGAGTCCCTTCAATAGACATTCGCATATCACAAATGCACCTATTCTAAAGTAAACTACAGGTAGAGTGGATTCCCAATATTCAGGTATCCGTGGACTCTGCCCACGGTATTAACGAATCTGCCCACGGTATTTTTTCCCGCCAAAAAATGTTGAATAAATTTTGTACCACAAAATGGTTCGCCAGTCTAGGGACAAGGCTGTGAACATGCATGAGATGGCGTTGGTCGCGCTGTGGGAGCACTTCAACCTGGACACAGAGACTGCTGTGTGGTGGTACAACGATGTTGAGCCGAGACCTTTGCCACCGACCTCGAGTGGCGTCACGTGTGCCCAAATCGCCACTATGGAACCCTTGCAGTTGTATCAGACCGTTCGCAGAGACCCGTGCCTTTGAGGCGCCCTCCACCACAAGTATACGTATGGCGCACCGATGTGTGTCGGTGCGTCAGAAAAAACTGATAGTCACGAATCTTAAAAAAAAGGATTCGAGCACATACAGTTTCCAGCAAAGCTTCTAGACTATTTCTTACGTAGTAATAAAAGCAACATCAATCAGTAGATCTTTTTTTGTGTCTCATTCCTTCGGTGCCTGCCTGTTTCCCCTCAACTGAATTATCACTACGTGCACCACTCAATAGAGAAAGAGCGCGCGCGCACGCGCGCAAAAGTGAGTCTCAAGATAGAGAGAGAACAAAAAAGAAAGAAGATGAGAGCATACGAAAGAAAGAGAAAGAGGACAAAATACAAAGAGCGAAATTGACAAAACAGAGATCAGATAGAGACTCTGAGTTGGTTAAAAACAGACAGATAGACAGACAGACACACGGACAGACTGAAAGAGACAGACAGACATAGCCTGTGCCCGGTCCTACTGCCGAAGTCTTAAAGATAGAATATTCAGTTAGAGAAACACCCCTATAAAGTAAACCTGCGTATCTTTTGTATTGAAAGGCTTATCAAAAAGCCCGATGCTGTCCCGCATACTCGAACTGTGCAACGAGATAATTGAACCACTGTAGACTTGGACAGGCTGGAAATTGCAATCAAAGCTCATCTTAAGATAGTGTGCATCGAAGCCCTCCAAAACCTCTTTCATATTCTTGCTCCTCATTGACGTGTATACAGCAACCTGACCGATTTTCCAGGGTCTTTTTCCTCTGAATTTGTTTGTCTTTCTTTGTCTTATTAAACCGATATAGGAGAATCGTTACGGTCCCAGGGTTTTATCACGAGCAAGCCAAGGACGCACCCACGATCCGAGATCGCTGACATCCCTCCTCACCCTGTCCCCACTTAGATAACCTGGGGTGTCCTGATCCTCACCCTTCACCTTAAGTACGTCGCTGGTTATACCGATCCCCTCCTCTTCCTCTTCGAACGGACATACAACTATTACGTTGACAACCAGGGGCTTGTGCCCTGGCGGCTCCGTCGTCTGGCCAGGTCCAACGTTGGTTTGGCTTCAAAGGTGATGGTCCTCAGTGATAGTAAGATTCCTTGAGATCCAAGGTCCCAATTGTTGTGAAATCCTCCATCGCTCACCACCAAAGCAAAGCAACACTTGTCTGTGAAAACAAGAAAACCCCGAACGAGAACGCGGACCTGCACCAGAGAAACCAGGTCTTTCCAATTTCCACTATAGAAACGGTACTGAACTGGGTCCTGCTGACCAGTTTGTAACGAGTTTTGACTCGTCTGGGAGTGTTGAGACTGCGACTTTGCAACCGGGTCTTTCGATTTAAACTCACCTGACGCATGAACAAGACAATTCGCACGGCGCTCACAACAATTTCAATCATAATAGAATTGTCAGGGAAAGAGGCAGGTAGGTGATCATCAACGTGACAAAAGATTTGGAGGGTGGAACAAGAACACCACGTCATCAGAATATTCTATTACGCGCGGGGTTGGCAACAGGAGGAGACTGCAGAAAGCACGAGTGGTGAGCCCAGTTATGAGCAGGGCTGGTTGTTCAGGCCGGGAACCAGACTGTCTAAAGCCCGTGGGAACATGGGTGAAAATTAGCGCTCGCATATGATGATTCGAATCTACTTGAAGACAGGGCCAAGGAGAGTCGCGGAAGCAAACGCAGGCACGCGGGAGGGAATTAGCGCTCGCATATATGTGGTGAATTCACATTGAGACAGGGCCGAGGAGAGTCGCAGAAGCGATCGCAGGCACAGCGTAAATTCGTTGTGGGAGAGGGTTGACTCCTGCATGTCAGTGGGGGTCAGCAACGTTGTCGCAGGCGTCGGAGTCACTGAGGTGGCGTGCTCAGGGTTTCATCTGATGTTTCAAAAGGGGCAAAACTAGACATGTTCGATACGATACAATAGCGAGGAGCAGAAGCTGATGGAAGTCAACCCACGAAGCACCCTTGGGCACTACTCCATGGGGTTCATGCTACTTGTGAAACGAAATGGCTTCGTGCTCCAGTGAGCGACCAAACCAGCCAAAGTCTGATTGCTCAGACCCTCCCTAGGAAGGCCTCCAAACCCGAGCAACCTCGGGCCTGGTTTCCGCAAAGCAAGCGGCGGCAGCAGATGTAGCAGGTGGTGTCAGCAGGTGGCAGCAAGCAGACAGCGGTAGCAAGCAAGCAGGGCGCGCTACTCACGTGTGTGCCGCAAATAGATCGCACCCAATAATGGCGGGCAGCAGAGCGCGAGGGCGGCGCAGCATCGCAGTTTGGCTTACCAGCTCGGCCGTATCGATCTGTATCGCTACTGATCGGCTGCGCTCGTCTCCGCTGGTGCAGTCACTTCCTATGCGTAGCACTGACCTTTCTCCATTTTCATGTCACTTCAGTCGTGTGTGTTGTTTTATTTTATTGAGCTGAGGGTGGGGATGATTAGAAACGAGGCCTCTAGTTGCCCTCTGATTTTTTCCAGTACTCCTCGCGTTGGGCGCGCGGCAAGCGGAGTGGATTTAGCCCCGGAGCCGCCGCGCGCCACAGGAGTCGGACCAGAGGCCCGGTGATTGTTGTCCATTTTTTTCACTTTTTTCGTATTTTTTTTTGAAGTCGGACAAAGTTTCAACTTTTTTTTCCAAGATCGGACAAGATTTATTTTTGCATTTCCTGGGTCTTTGCACCCTATTTGACCCGTTCTTTGCGAGATCGGACGTCTCTCACACAAAAATCTGAGATCAGACAATTGTCCGATCTCAGATTTTTTGGGTGGGAGACGTCCGATCTCGCAAAAAAGGGGAAAACACCCAAGAAAACACTCTATTACCGCAGAAAAAGTGAAAAACAACACACCCGTAGAAACTCTGGTCCGACCCCTGCAGCACGCGGCGGCTCCGGTGCTGAAGCCACTCAGCTTGCCGCGCGCCCCTATGACGCTAGCTCCCACAGTTCACTTCTCCCCCATCTTCTTGACGGACACAGAAAACTTGTAGGATCCAGTGCAATTCCAGCAAGGTCATGCCCAGGGCCAGTTCGATCTCCTTTAGGAAGTATTGTAGAGTTGGAAGTGCCTCCTGACGAAACGCCAGGATTGATGACACTCCACCCCCACAACAACAACGTATTACAAAGCATCACATATGCTAAATCACCATACCCATCCGACAGATCCAACAAAAAAAACCAATGCTATCGACACAAGTATGGCTGGTCCTTCCAGACAGCATAACTTCACAGTGAGGGTCTCTCATAGATGCATTGTCACTGTTGCAGAGTTTTGGCGCTCCCGCCAGAGATGGAGATGAAATCCACTTCGAGGTTTCTGAGTTTAGGCGCTCCCGCCATAGAGTCTGGGTGTCTCCCTCCGAGTTTGGGCGCTCCTGACAGAAGGAAAAAGAATCCAATTTTAGATGGTGAGTATTATCAGACACTCAGAGTTTTTTGCTCAGCCTCGGACACACAGGCTCGATTTAGCGGAAACGGGTTCGGGCATAGTTGAGGCGGGGTGCTGCAACACATCTCAACATCGCTGGCAATCACTGAATGAGGATTGGGCGTTTATAGTTGATTCATGACCTCATGCACACTATTGAGACAGTCTATTGACAGATTGGCACGAGCTTGGGTGGCTGACGCCAGAGAGCCCGAGGATAATCAAGACGTGGCCTCCATTTGGCCCCCAGATGGAACTCGTATTCACGACCCAGAGCTGTGCCGCGAGCCTGAGCGAAGTTCAGCACCAGAAGCCAAAAACCCCAAGTGCGCAGTGTTGCAGGTCCAATCACGTGACGCACGGTGTCAGGCCGACCACAAGCCTCGGTACTGAACAGGCCCATGATGATGATTATTGCTTTTAATACTTTCAACAGTGGTTTAGTACCCTTGATTGAGGGTCTATGAAGTTCAAATCCATGGGAATTTGAGTTCTCGGGGTTTAGACGGAATCGAACCGACGACCTAGGACAGTCCCTCTCCTCTGATTTGTGACACGTCACGTGACTCGGATTAGGCGCACCATTCAAGAGGACCGTGAAAGGAAGGAAAATATTGATATTACCAAACGAATCTTTACTTGTGGGAAATGCGTGGACACAGCTGATGACTTGTTTGTGTGCCACGTATTAAGTTAGCAATTTTACACTGTGCCTCGCATCGAACATCGTTGAGAAGGTGGAGAAGGGCGAATGAAGTACTTGTTCCAGAGCACTACAAAGTCGGGCGTGTGCCATGAAATCATTGGAATCATTCCACCCTGCAGGCTGTCTTTGCGGACCAGACGCCCGTTGAAATCCAGCACGATGAGCACCTTGCTAACTTGGTCTGATGCCTCAGTGAGCATGTCGTGCAACCCAGACGGTGAGACACTGTCGCTGTCTTCATCATCAGACGCCTGAGCCTCCTGAGTTCCAACAGAGATTGCAGTACGCCTTAGCATGTTTTTTTCGGTGCTTCCCTGTAAAACAATAATTTACCGCGTGACACGTACATTCTTGATTTTGTTTTTGTCAGATAGATAAGTTCAAAAAGATAATAAACGATAGTGCGTTAGCAAGTGTCTTCAAGAACAAAGGAACTTGGACCAGGTCTGGCGTGATTCCTTTGGGCCCTACTGCGGCTCAGGCTCATGCCAAGTCCGAGTCCACACCCAGATTCAATGATTTGGTCAATCCGAGACGATGTGATTTTAGCTTAGTTGGTCACAGCGCGGGACTGTCAGTCTCGAGGTCGCCGCTTCGTTTCCAGCCAAAACTTCAAACATCGAGAACTCAAAATCTACATTTCAGCACATAGAGCTTTGAACAAAGCTACTAGACTATTTCTTGCGAAGTAATAAAAGCAACATCAATCAAATACTAGGGACAGGCATGCTTGGGGGCCAAAGTGGCAGGAAGGGTGTTTTAGAAATGGGATCTATGCTAGTGGTGTCATATGACCTAGCACACATTCTACATGAGCTTACAGAAGAAAGATGGTGTGTGGGTGTAGGAGAAGTTTGTGTGTTTGCGCGGGGGTGGGGTAAGGTAAGCAATCACGGTGCCACCGTGATCGTTAAATACAAAATAACACATTGTGCAGCATCATTACAGTCGTACTACACTTGGTGTAAGAACATTGGTCAATGACTTGTAATCATGAGGGGTGTATGTCATATGCTTACAATCATGAGGTGTATATGTGATTAGAAATTACTTGATGGTGAAAGTATACGTGCGTAACTTGATTGTCCTGCAGAAATGGAATGCGTGATCCGGTTGTTGTGGGAATGCATGTATGGCCTGGACAAGAAGGCCGTGACGTGGAGACTGGAGAACTGTGACAAGGTCGACAAGTATTTCAGAACAAGTCTTTTGGACTGGCTGAATTTTAATGTAAGTTTGTAGAAATAGACTCTAAATCAATTACATGCCCCTGTAACACCACCACATATCTGATTGTGGAAGTGAGCGTAAATAGAAAAACTGAATGTTTGCGACATTGATGATGGTGCGCTGGATACAGAATTTGATTTGACAACTGAGGGATGCTTGTGGCAGGACCAAACGATCTTTTTCAACCTTGCCCTCACAGCCATCAAGTACGACTTCGAGTCGGAGGAAGGATTCACCTTCTGTGCGGCAGACACGAAAGACAGTGGGCGAGAATGCCCACCATTCAACACGCTCAGTACGGAGAAATTGAAAGAGGTGGTGGCCTCAGCGAAGACAACTTTCAAGTGGCAGTCGTCGAAGGAGGGAGAGGCTCTCCAAGAGGGCCCCTTCAAAGATTGGATGTTTCAAAGGCCTCTGGCACTAAGACCAATTTACTGGGAAATCAGCATTGTCGCTTACACCAACTTCAAAATGGGGTATGAGGAGAAAATGAAAACAGAGATACTTGGAGTGCGCCGATACCACACGGTGGATTTGTTTGCCAGAGGTGACAGGGGAGCCCTGAGTCAAATTCAACACAGTCCGCCGAGGGAATGGGATGAGATTTTTAGAAAGTGTTTGACTCAAGACGAGAATAGGGGTAGACTCCCTATACTAGCCGGACTGTAGACACATACACACACATTGACACATGCATACATTTCGAACAAGGCGCACCGCCGCCCACAGGCCTGCAACAGCCCTAGATCTGAAGACGCTAAGTCTCACAAGAAAAGGGATGCACCTCTGGCTCCCCTCCACAGGGTCGAGTCCAGGTGGTATCATTAAATAGTGGATACGCAACAATAGATGGCCAAAAACAATTGATTGTTGAATGTATAAATATGTTCCGGAGGGTTTTTAATGCATTTGTATGTTGTTTAAAATTATACAACATATGTATGTCACATGAAGTTTATACGACATGTATATATCCTTTAGTGTAACTAACATGTTGTTGGAAGATCTATATGTTGTTTAACAATATATGTTGTTTAATATTATATATTGCTTAACAGATATGTGGTTTAAGAAGCTATATGCTGTTTACAAATATATGTCGTTTAAAAATACATGTCGTTTAAGAATATATGTTATATAACATTATATGTCTTTTAATGCTTACACAACATTTATATGTCGGATTCAAAATTAGGCGTCGTAAACTAATGCATTCCACTATGTTATCAAACCCATTGGCAGAATTGCATTCCACTATACTATCAAACTCATTGGCAGAATTTATACGCATATTTAGTAAAGATTTTGTTTGAATAAAATTTGGGTGCCAATTGTCAGTAGCTCACAATCAATCACTTGCACCGAAGCAGTGCTATTGGCACACACACTGAGAATAGCTTTTTCACGCATTGTATGTGTATGTGAGGGGGTTATTTTCATGGAATCAATAAGAACAGGATGTGGTTAATATTGGGTTGCAAAATAGCACATGGCGTGTCTCTCCTGATCGACGATCATGACTGATGAAACACACTTGACCTCCTAGTGCACGTGCCTTTATCAACACCGGTGGTCGCTGGATGTATTTGTGTGAACTTCAATGATTTCGCTATTCTTTCTTTGATGCATTATTTTTCTTTTTTGTCATAAAATACGTCTCTGTCTGAATGCAAATGAGCTTTCTTTCCGTGCATCGAGTCCGTCTGTCTGAAGTCTCGACTCAGTAAATCCTCAGGAAGTTTGTGCCGTTTTATTTTCTTCAGGAAACTGTGCATCTGCAAGATTGACCCCCGGGCCTTTTATATTGAGCGCCTAGCAGAGATTTTAAGCAGAAATTGTGATATTAATTGATAACTTGTCACAACTTGATCTCCCGTAACGTGCACCATACATACAGATACATGTCCCAACTAGATATCCGATAATGTGTGCTATATACATATATATATATATATATATATACATATATATATATGCATATGTATACATTTACACATCTAAATTAATAGCTCATCCCAACTCGATCTCCCATGACGCACGATATATATACATACATATACATACATACATGCATTGATTCATATCTATGTTTAAATACATGGATGCCTTGTCCAAACTCGATCACCAATTACTTGCGCTTTAGCTCAAGGACCAGTCCCTTGGGAAAATTTTTTGCCTGCAATCTCAAGAGTAGAAGAACTTGAAGGCCGTTGTCTGCAATCTGCAAATACTCCTCGAAAACTGATGGTGGGGTTCTTTCTTGGCAAGTATGAATGCGTCATGGCACATATGAATGAGTCATACCGCACAAAAAACTTGTTGGAATCCAGCGGGTGTTCAACCCGTCCACCGAAAACCAGCGGATATCACCCCCGGCTCACTCAAATGGGTGGACATCAGAGAGTTTTTAGTTCGGAGCTAATGATACAAATCAAACTCAAAGTGTATACGAGGTCGAAAACCTGCATCCAAGAAGCTTCTTGGGTAGGCACACGCTGCTTTTCCGGGGTGTGACAAATGGAGTGCGACACTCCGCTTTTACTCAGCTGTTAGTTTCCTGGAGTGCCCTTTTTTATTTAGCTGAGTAAATTTCTATCCTGCGGTGCCCTTTTCTATTCACCTGAGAAAATTCTGAATGCTAGCCTCCTGGGGTGCCTTTATATTTCCTGCGGAATGGCACCCAATGGAACCGCAAGGAATCTCAATGGGACCACAGGGGAATGGCTTGCTAGCCTAGAAATGAGTTGCTAGAAATAGTTTGCTAGCCTAGGAATGAGCTATTAGCTTCCTGCGGTCCCATTGGAAATGCGTTGCCAGCTTACTGCGGTCCCATTGTGAATGAGTTGCGAGCCCACTGTGGTCCCATTGGGATTGAGTTACCAGCCTACTGTGGTCCCATTAGGAATGAGTTGCTAACCACCTGCGGAGTCTCCCATTCCTATTGTCTAGGCGGACCCAGACGAGATGCTGAGTTTTATTCGACCAGAGGGCAATGAAGATTAGAAACACGTTGAACAAGGAAATCTTCTCCCAAAGTCATGGCACATGTGAATGTGTCATGGCACACATGAAGGAGTCATGGCACGTATAAATACGTCATGGTACATGTGAATGCGTCATGGCACCTTTGAATGAGTCCTGGTACATACGAATTAGTTCTGGCACACAAAAATGAAGCACGTCCCCGATGAAGCCACAAATCGGATGCACGACAGTTGGTCTAGTTCGCGATGATAAGAGCATCCAGTACATCTAAGAACATCATGATGACGGAGGCGTAATCCAAACAACCTTAAGTACACAAAACAATCTCTCTTTAGAAGAGGAGGCCAGGTGTGAAGGAATCTCTTCTAGATATACACCAGAGATTCTATGACGCTCAGTTTATTATGTACTGCCGTAGCACATCATGTAGTACACAAGGTACTAATAAACTGGAGGCGAGCTGGAGGCTGCAGGTCGTATTCTGCCGCAGCAGATCAATATATATATCATCACTCATTAGTGATTCGTTTACCCGAGACAGCACCACGCTCCTAGCGTGAACTTGAAGCTGGTTCTTTGAATAAAGTACCTTCAACCTACACCAATAGTCTAACGACTCTCGACCCTCTCCCCTGACTCTCAATCAGTCCCACAGGAATGAGTCATGTCAGCTACGAATGCGTCATGTTGCATTTGGATGAGGCACATGACATATCCATGAGTCAGGTTGCATATGAATGAGTCATGTCACGTGAATCATCAAGTGAGTACGCTGCACACTGGTTACATCTCAGTCAGTATTGGCAAAGTTCAATGAGTCATGTTATATCTCGATGAGTCATGTCACATATCAATGAGTCATGTCACGTGACCCATCAAGTGAGTACGCTGCACACTAGTTACATCTCATTGAGTCACGGCACAGATGAATGAGTCACATATGGATGAGGCACGTGACATCTCCATGATTCATGTTGCGTATAAATGAGTCATGTCACACGACATATCTCACAGTAATGAGATCTTCTGCAGAACTCTCCACTTTCACTAAGTTGCTAGCTCTCCCAGTTCCAGGGAGTATATATATAGATTTAAATGTGCGAAATGTACTTTTAATAAATGCTGTTAATGTACTCTCACTATGTCGCTAGCTCCCACCAGTTCTAGAGAGGAGTAAATTCGAAAACATACTGTATCACTCCGCATCACAATGCAACACATTGTTACACTTCGCACCAGACTTACGGTGACATGCGCTGTTGCAGCACACAGTGCAACACACTGCAACACCCTGCAGCACACTTCAGCACACTGCAACATCCTGAATCACACTGCAACGCATTGCAACACGCTGCAACACACTGCAACCCAGCAACATACTGCAACCCCCTGCAACCCCCTGCATCCCACTGTACCCAACTGCAACCCACTGCAACCTACTGCAACCCACTGAAACCCACTGCAGTACCCTCACTACGACA
>Ga0105055_10009326_pt1 | contig 12570 bp, 12 predicted proteins | sample BON03_FD_78090 | JGI IMG/M metagenome (GOLD analysis project Ga0105055, IMG submission 78090) | Freshwater microbial communities from Lake Bonney liftoff mats and glacier meltwater in Antarctica - BON-03 | ecosystem: Environmental > Aquatic > Freshwater > Ice > Glacier meltwater | place: Lake...
CTTTTACTCCAATAATATTATCCGAAGTATCGCCTCGAAGACCCTTGTAATCTGGAATTTGTTTTGGAGTAAAACCGTATCTATCGATTACTGTTTTTTCGTCATAAATAATTGTGTCTTTTATTCCTTTTTTGAGAGTATAAACTTTTACTCTTTTTTTGTCGACAAGTTGAAGCGTATCCATGTCGCCCGATGCAATAATAATTTCGAGATCTGTTTCTTTTGAAAGTTTTTTGGCGAGAGCGCCAATAACATCATCGGCCTCATACCCTTCCTTCTCAAGAACAGGGATATTAAAAGCCTGAAAAACTTCTCGGGATCTTTTGATTTGTGCAATTAAATTTTCGTCAATTGCCTTTCGTCCTGATTTGTAATCTGCATACACAGCATGTCTATATGTTGGCTTTGGAAGATCGAATGCAGCAAAAATATAGTCGGGTCTGAATTCCTTAATTATTCCAAACAACATTGTTGAGAGACCATAAAGTGCACCTGTTGGTTCGCCAGTTGTAGAAGCAAAATCAGGGAGGGCGTGATATGCCCGGTGAATAATTGCATGAGAATCGAGAATAACTACTTTTTTGGTGTCTGACTTTTTAGTTTTTGCCATACGTATTATATTTGATTGTCACTTTTCGTGTCTGAGTTGTATCGTGACCAAAAAACATCCATGTAGCAGAACCTGGAATGAGACCTTTTATTTTATCTGCCCATTCAATAATTACAATTGCTTTGGGGTCATCTAAAATATTTTCAAAATGAAGAGTTGTCAGTTCGGAAGCATCTTCTATTCGGTAAACATCAACATGATATACCTTAGTAAATTTTTTGAACGAAAGGTCGTACGAGTTAATTATAGAAAAAGTTGGACTCGAAACATGCTCTGATACTCCGAGTGCATTGATGAGGTGTTTTGAAAAAGTAGTCTTACCCGCACCAAGATCACCGACAAGTGCAAATACGCGCGCACCCGAACCAGTGTTAGTAAGTTTTGTATTAAAAGATTCTAGGATATGTGTTTTGACAAAATCATCCAGCCCCTCTTCTGTTATTGTATAACTATCCATTAAGTACAGTTTACCACAGATACTTCATTTAGAATTCAAATGAAAAAACACCCCCGAAGCCGAAGCTTGGGAGTGTTATTGAAGGGATTACTATCGGACCTGATGCCCGGTGTAAGTTCTCCCTCCCAACGCATCTACGTAATACAGACCACGTGGGATCATCGGAGGTTGCTGTTGTTGTTGAGGATACCCCTGTTGTTGAGGATACCCCTGTTGTTGTTGGACATACCTCTGCTGAGGATGTCCTTGAGGGTGTTGTTGGTGTTGGACATACCTCTGTTGAGGATATCCTTGTTGTCCCCTATATCCCTGTGGCTGAAGGCCACAACTACCACCTTGCGATGATGGACCTCTATAACTCATTTGCCCATAAGGCATTGGGGTTATTGTGCAAGATTGAAGGGTCAGAGCGCTAATTACCGTGGCTAGCACCACATACAGCTTCGAAACTATGTACTTTTTCATCAGACTATATATTAACATAATATAATGTAAAAGTCAACCCCTTTACCTTACTTTCTTTTTGCTCTCCTTCTTCATCTGGGTTTATGATTTTTATAAAATACCTTTTATGTTTTTTGTTTATGGGCGCGGCCTTCGGCCGCGCCCATAACTTTCTACACAAAAACATTCGAATAATTCACAAGGTATACAAAACATTCTTATGTTACAATTTCCCTATGACAATTTCTTTTGATGATGATAAAAGTAACCAAAGACTCGCAAGCCTAAGACAGCGAGAAGAAGAAGATCTTGCCGAACTCATCGGCCAAAAATATAGTCTCCCTTATATTGACCTTTCTGCGTTTACAATCGACACTGATGGACTCAAACTTGTAAATGAAGAGCTCTCGAAAAAGGCAAAGATTGCCGTATTTGATATGACAGGTAAAAAACTAAAAGTAGCAGTTGTCAGTCCAAAACGACCTGAAACAGTTATTGTCCTTGAAGACCTTGATAAACGAGGGTATATAGTCGAAACATACATCGCATCAAACAGAAGCCTCGAAAAAGCCTGGTCGCGATATGTAGACATCTCTTTTACAACCGAATCAAAATCAGGTTCGCTTGAAATTAATAGTGAGCAAATTAGTGACTTTATTAAAAACACCAGATCGATTGAGGACACAAAGAAACTCATTGAAGATGTCATGACAATGAAAAAAGCGTTTCGTGTTTCAAGAATTGTTGAAATTATTGTTGCAGGAGCAATCGCTACAAAAGCATCAGACATTCACGTTGAACCGGAGCAAGATAATGCGCGAATTAGATTTAGAATTGATGGAGTACTTACAGATATTTCGTTTTTTGATACCGAGACATTCAAACTTCTTCTTTCTCGAATCAAACTTCTTTCAGGAATGAAACTTAATATAAAAGATCAAGCGCAAGACGGTCGGTTTTCAATCAAAATAGCCGAAACAGAAATTGAGATACGTTCCTCAATCTTGCCCGGAGCGTATAGTGAGTCCGTGGTAATGAGACTTCTCAATCCTGATTCTATTGATGTTGATCTAAAAACACTTGGTATTGAGCCAGAGCTACAAGAGATTTTTAACAGACAACTCGAACGGCCCGATGGTCTTATTCTCAATACAGGTCCAACTGGTTCTGGTAAAACAACAACACTCTATGCATTTCTTAAACAAACAATAACACCAGGAATCAAAATTATTACTATCGAAGACCCTATTGAGTATCACCTTCCAGGAATAGTTCAGACTCAGGTTGAAGCGGAGCGTGGATATGATTTTGCAGCAGGACTAAAAGCATCTCTTCGTCAAGATCCAGACATTATTATGGTAGGAGAAATTCGGGATATTGAAACAGCAGAGACAGCAGTTCACGCTTCACTTACAGGTCACCTTGTGTTCTCTACTCTACATACAAACACTGCAGCAGGAGCCTTTACAAGACTTATTGACCTTGGAGTTAATCCAAAAGTTTTGACATCATCAATTCGAATTGCTATCGCACAACGACTTGTTCGAAAACTTTGCACAGGATGTAAAAGAGAATCTATTCTTGAACCCGAAAAACTCACTCTTGCCAAAGCAATTTATGACGGAATTGATAACCCGAAAATTCCGTGGAGTGAGACATTTTATGAACCAGGAGAAGGATGCACCGAGTGTAATGGACTCAAATATAGTGGGCGTGTTGCCCTCTTTGAAGCAGTGCTTTCTGATAAGGCAATCGAAGAAGTTCTTCAAACGAACCCAAGCGAACGAGAGATCAAACAAGCCGCTCGACCTCAAGGAATTATGGACATGTCACAAGACGGAATTATAAAAGCCCTCAAAGGTCTTACTGATATTAGTGAGCTTGAGCGAGTAATTAATCTTGAAGCAGTAGCTCCAAAAGAAACTCTTACAACAGAAAAAGACCCTCTTGCGGAGGATCTTTACAGTTCATAAGTTATGAAATAGATATTCTTTTTTGACCACTTGTATTTTGGTCCATATTAGATATATTGAATAAGTAAGTTCGTTACTCATCAAAAACATAAATCTCCAGACGAGCCTTTGACGTGTCAAAGGTAGACGAAACTCTAAGGGGAATCCCAGGAAGCCTTGCGGGAGCCAGGATATCCTCGAAACAGAGCCTATTGAATAAATTCAATCGTCTAGAGATTTATGGTTTTGATGAAGACAAGCAGTGTCTTCTGCCATTACAACAATGTGTTGCTATGCGATATGTAGTTGTTAACTTGAAGATAGTGTATCACCTTTTTAAAATATGTCAAGCGATTCATCTAAAACTCCACCAACCATTGAAAAAGAAGATGTTTTTCTTGATAACACTCTTCGTCCTGAAACTTTTGAAGAATATATAGGACAATCTCATATTAAGAAGAATCTTGCTGTTTTGCTTGAAGCGGCTGCAATTCGTAATCACACACCGGAACATCTTTTGTTTTACGGGCCTCCGGGCCTTGGAAAGACAACGATGGCCCATCTTATAGCAAAGCATTCCAAAAAGCAAATCAAGATAACATCTGGTCCAGCAATCGAAAAAGTTGGCGATTTGGCGTCTATTTTGACCAATCTCTCTGGTGGAGATATTTTGTTTATTGACGAAATTCATCGACTCAATAAGTCTATTGAAGAAATTCTCTATCCTGCACTTGAATCTGGTGTACTTGATATTATTATCGGAAAAGGTCCGTCGGCGAGATCAATCCAACTCGAACTTCCACCTTTTACTTTAATTGCAGCAACAACTCGAATTGCAATGGTTTCGTCCCCTCTTCGCTCAAGATTTAGCGGGGGAGTTTTTAAGCTCGAATTTTATACAGTGGACGAAATCGAACAAATCATAAAACGTTCGGCGCATATTTTGAATATTACTCTTGAAGTTGATGCTGGATTTGAAATTGCGTCACGAAGTCGCTTCACTCCTCGAACTGCAAACTATTTATTACGGCGGTGTCGAGACATTGCTCAAATCGAAAAGACAACACTCTCAAAAGAACTTGTGCAAAAAGCAATGCACATGCTCGACATTGATTCGCTTGGACTGATGAAATCTGACAGAGATATACTTCGAACTATTATCGAAAAATATAAAGGAGGTCCAGTTGGCTCAAGCACTCTAGCAGTTTCTCTTTCTGAAGAAATTGGAACAATCGAGGAATTCCACGAGCCATACCTCATTCAACTTGGATTAATTGAACGAACACCGAGAGGACGAGTTGTGACTGATTTGGCGTACGAGCACCTGGGTTTGAATCGCTAGTTTGCCCAGAGCGTGCGACCCATTCTGCCCAGAGCGTGTCACACCCAAATTAGCCCAACTTGCAACACATTTACATTAGAAAAGAGCATTCTGCCCAGAGCGTGTGACCCATCTGCCCAGAGCGTGCGACCTACGGAGCAACAGTTTTCTTTTTTGGTGTTGGTGTTTTTAAATACACGAGAAACCCTATTTATCTTGGAGTTATTGGAATATCAATATCTTTTGCTTTTTTGTTTAATAGCTTTTGGTATTTTGTCTCTGCTATTTTTATTACTTTTTCAATTTGGCATTTTTTGATTATCAAAAAAGAGTCTGATTTAAAAAAAACTTTTTCGGAAGAATATTTAAAGTACATAAAGAACACAAGGAGGTGGTTTTAAAATAAAAAAGCGCACGACTAAAGTCATGCGCTTATATTTATTGTTTTCAAAGGAGAAAAAAGGGGTTTGATTCCTTGTTATGGCACGCTCTGGGCAAGAATGTTACAATCACCTTATGTCAGGACACAATAAATTTTCAAAAATAAAACACAAAAAAGCGAATACCGATGCAAAAAAGAGTAAACTTTTTTCGCGGTACTCAAAACTTATTACTATCGAATCCAAAAAATGTAATGGAGATGTTAATTCAGCATCACTTGCTAAAGCGATCGAACTCGCAAAAAAAGAAAACGTTACCAAAGATGTAATCGACAAAGCAGTTACAAAAGGGACAGACTCAACAGCAGCAGACCTTGAAGCAGTGATGTATGAAGCTTATGGACCAGGGGGGTCAGCACTTGTAGTCACAGCACTTACAGACAACAAAAATCGTGCAGCAGCAGAAGTAAGGCACATCTTTTCAAAAGCTGGGTTCGAACTTGCCTCGCCAGGCTCAGCACTCTGGGCATTCTCAAAAACAGACGACGGTTATGTTGCTCAAACACCTCTTGAACTATCAGATAATGATATGCAAAAAATGGTAAATCTTTATGATGCACTTGAAGAAAATGAGGACGTTCAAAATGTATATACAAACGTAGTTGGTCTTGATGAAATATCAGAAGACGAAGAATAATCTACTATGAGAGTCATTGCATTTGATCCTGGATACGAACGACTCGGAATTGCAGTTTTGGAAAAAAAAAATTCAAAAGATGTTTTACTTTACTCCGAATGTTTTCAAACATCAAAGGATTTGGATCACTCGAAACGTCTTTTTGCTTTGTACAAAAGAATCAGAGAAGTCATCGGAGAATATTCACCAGACACCGGAGCTCTCGAAACTTTGTTTTTTGCAAATAACCAAAAGACTGCGCTAAAAGTTGCTGAGGTTAGAGGAGTGATTCTTGCAGTATGTGAAAGTTATGGAATTTTTCCAAATGAATTTAGTCCTAGTGCAATTAAGATTGGTGTTACAGGATATGGCAAAAGTGACAAAACAGCAGTTATAAAAATGATTCCGCTCCTTATAAAAATTAATAAGGAAATTAAATTTGATGACGAATACGACGCGATTGCAGTTGGTATAACATGCCTTAATTCTGGACTCAAATAGTTTTACACATTCAAAACACTTGCGAACTTTTTTATATTTGTTATTAAGTAGAACATAAATAAATATACAGTAAATTATATGGAAGATTTAAGAGAAGATTTTGATGGACTAGAAAATGACGACACGCTCGACGACGATAGTATTTTTGATGATCAAGAGGAGGAGTTAGATATTAATGACGAAGAAGATAAGGAAGATACTGAAGAGGAAAATGAAGAGGAGGAGATACTGGATGAACTTGATGCCCTCCTTCTTGAAGAAGAGGATGAAGAAGATGATGATGAGTATTATTTTGAAGACAGATATGATTCTTAAATAAAAAAGCGCGGCCTTCGGCCGCGCTTTGTTTTTATACAACCTTTGTGTATAGTACAAGCGATTTTAAATCAAAAATACATTATACTTTAGTAATATGAAATCACTGTACAAAAAAATAAAAAAGTTTGTAAAAAAATCCTTCAAGAAGGATGCTCTTAAAACTTCGCTTATGGGAGCACTTCTTGTTTTCTTTCTTTTTATGGGTGCTTTTTTTGTATGGCTTGGCACAGTCGAACTCCCAGACCTAGATAATTTTGAAAACAGAATTGTTGCCGAATCAACCAAAATCTATGACCGCACAGGAAGAGTTGTTTTGTTTGATGTTCACGGCAACGTAAGACGAACAGTCGTTCCTCTTGATCAAATTTCTGACTATCTCAAGCTCGCAACAGTCGCAATTGAAGATCAAACTTTTTATACTCACCATGGTGTTGAGCCAAAAGCTATACTGAGAGCAATTTTAACAAACCTTAAAGATGGAGACCTGCTTAGTGGGCAAGGTGGATCAACTATCACACAACAAGTTATCAAAAATGCCCTTTTTTCAAACGAAAAACGCGTATCTCGAAAAATAAAAGAGTGGGTACTTGCCCCACGTCTTGAAGCAAAAATGTCTAAAGAAGAGATTTTGGAACTATACCTGAACGAAATTCCTTACGGAGGAACAGTGTATGGAGCACAGGAAGCCTCTCGAAGATTCTTTGCAAAAGACGCAAAAGACCTCACCTTAATCGAAAGTGCTTACATTTCAGCTTTACCTCAAGCTCCTACATATTTCTCTCCATATGGAAGCCACAGGGAAGATCTTGAAAATCGAAAAAACAAAGTGCTAAACGAGATGCTTTCACTTAATTTTATTACACAAACAGAATACGATGACGCCATCAAATCAACAGTTGATTTTCAAAAACAAGAAGACTATGGAATTAAGGCTCCTCACTTTGTAATGTATATTCGAGAAATTCTTGAAGAAAAATATGGAAGTGAGCTTGTTGAAAAAGGAGGATTAAAAGTAATAACAACAATCGACTGGGATCTTCAACAAGACGCAGAAGAAATTGTTAAAAAGTGGGCACTCATCAACTCAGAAAAGTACGACGCCGAGAATGCAGCTCTTGTGGCAACAGACCCCAACACAGGACAAATTCTTACCATGGTTGGTTCGCGAGATTATTTTGACGAAAAAATTGATGGGAACTTTAATATTGCAACAACAAGTAGACAACCAGGTTCTTCAATCAAACCAATTATCTATGCACAAGCTTTTAACAAAGGGTATCGTCCAGAAACGGTTGTCTTTGACCTTCCTACCGAATTCTCTGCAACATGTTATTCAGGAGGAAATTGTTACAGTCCTCAAAACTACGACGAAATTTTCCGTGGTCCAATCTCTCTCAGAAACGCACTCGCACAATCTCTTAATGTACCCGCAGTAAAAGTTCTCTATCTTGCTGGGCTCAAAGACTCACTCTCTCTTGCAAAACAAATGGGACTCGAAACACTTACAAACGCAAAACAATATGGACTCACACTTGTACTTGGAGGAGGGGAAGTAAGACCGATTGATATGGCAGCGGCGTATGGAGTTTTTGCGGCAGACGGAGTCAAAAACCCAATCACAGGTATTCTGAAAATTGAAGACAAGAAAGGAAAAACCCTTGAAGAGTTCGAACAAAAAGAATATCGTGTTCTTCCAGAACAAACCGCACGACTTGTTTCAAGCATTCTTTCAGACAACATCGCAAGAACACCAGCTTTTGGAGAAAACTCTCCTCTTTACTTTGGAGGAATTGATGTTGCAGCAAAAACAGGAACAACGAACGACTATCGAGACACATGGATTGTAGGATACACACCAAACATCTCTGTTGCATCATGGGCAGGTAATAATAACAACCGTTCAATTCAAAAAAAACAATCAGCAGGCTTTATTATTGCCCCGATGTGGAACGAATTTATGCAAACAGCAATCAAAAAATATCCTTCATCAGATTTTATAGACCCAGCACCAATTGATGAAGCATCAAAACCCGCAATCAAAGGTCAGTGGGAGACACAAGAAGGAGTACGTTCTATTTTACACTGGATAAACACAAGTGATCCTCTCGGTCCACCACCTTCAAGACCCTCGTCTGATCCACAATATGTTCTCTGGGAAGAACCATTGCGAAAATGGCTCTCAGGACAACCTCTTGAAGAAACACGAAACCAAAACATTGGACTCAAAATTATTAATCCAGAATCCGGAAAATCCTATATAAAAACGCTTCAAATTTATGTAGCAGCAAACCTTCTTAATTCCCGAATTACATCAGGAAAAGTGTATCTAAATAACGATTATCTTGGCGACATTAACCCTGAAGAAGGTATCTACTCTTTCTTTCCTTCACAAAAAGATGCCTCCAAGAACGGTTCTAACACAATCAGGGTTGAAGTGATTGATCTAGAAGGAAATGAGCATAAGGACTCTGTAAAATTTGATCTTTACTAAGATTAGTAAATTTTTGAAACAGTAATTCCCTCTTTCTTGAATCTTGCCTGAATACCCTTCTCAATCTCATTTTTATACAAAACAAACTGCGTTCTACGCGCACCAGAAATTTTTAGTTTTATTTCTGTATCCTTAACTTCTACATCTTTTGGATCAATATCAAAGGAAAAATCTGTATTAAAAACTTCAAGCACTATTTCTTTTGTTCTTTTTTGGGAAAATCCGAGCTGAGCGTATTTTTGAAGTAAAAAACCTATCTCCATTTTTTCTATTTATTTAAAGGCATCACCAAATACATAAAACTCCCGTCCCCAACTCCCCTTATTACCATAGGACGTCCTACTCCGTTGAAAAATACTTGAAAACTTTCAGATTTAATTGAATTGAAGCAATCGGTGATATATTTTTGGTTAAAATTAATATCAAGGGATTCTCCTCGAATACTTACGGGAACACTTGTTCGACTTTCTCCTTTTTCTGTATTTTTTGAGGTAACATCAAAAATATTGTTTTCTCCATCAAGATGAAACTTTACTTGATTAAAATTATCAGAAAAGAGATTTGAGATTTTGAGAGTGTTTATAAAATCCTGTTTCAGCACAGAAACTTCGGTCTTATTATCTTTAGGAATAATTTGCTTGTAGTCGGGGAATGCTCCATCAACAACACGACTCACAAGGTAAAGCTCTCCTTGTATTTCAAATGAAACTTGATTTTCTCCAAAGACAAGAGAGAGTTCGGTATCGTATCCCTCAAAAATTCTGATTATTTCAGTAACACTTCGTTGTGGAATTAATATACTTTCAAAGTCGCTCGTTTTTGCCCCAGGTTTCTTCTCAGCGAGCCTGAATGAGTCAGTGGCCACAAAAGTTAATTCTCCGTCATCAGAGTACAAATAGACACTAGATAGCTCTGGTTTGATACTCGACACACTCGCTGCATACCAAACAGATTTCAAACCTTCTACAAGGGCCTCTGAAGAAAGCTTGCATTTTTTGTCTGATTCGACTGTTGGGATAGATGGAAAATCAACAGTTGAAAAGGTATTTATTTGGGTTTCGCTTTTTTTGCCAATAATTTGAAGAGTTTGATCTATTTGCTCAAGAACAAGCTTCTCCTCTTGGGTAAGATTATTTAAATACGAAACAAGTAGATTTGAGGAAATGGCGACTTCTCCTGGTTTTTCAATCTTTGCTGGAATGTAGAGTTTTATTCCTAGTTCAAGGTTTGTAGCAGATAATTCGATTTGGTTTTCGAGTGTTTTAATAATCACACACTGTAAAACAGCGAGGCTCACATTCTTTCCTGTGATCTTGTCTGCCTTGGTCAATGCCTTTAGTAAGTTATTCTTATTTATTTCTATTTTCATATATTATTATGTATATAGTGCGGTGGATAAGTGGATAAGTCAAATCTATCTTTATAAAACAATGTTTTTTGAAGATTTCCCTTGTGGATATCTTTCGGAAAACATTTGGTGAAAAGTTGATAATTCTGGGAAAAACCGAACGAAGCGAAATAATCAAGTTTTATCAACACCAATCCACTTTTTGTCCCCAGGCTTTTAAGAAACTTATCCACATGCTTATCCACATATTTATCCACAGCACAAAGACCACTGATTATAAATTATAAGATACTTCGTATCTCACCTATTTGCTGTTCGAGAAGCTTGTCTGTCTTGAGGTCGTTCTTAACCTTTTCACACGAGTGAATAACTGTTGTATGATCTCGCCCTCCCATTTTGTCTCCAATAGTAGGGAAAGACACATTAAAATCCTCTCGGAGTATGTACATGGCGATTTGTCGGGGTCTAACAACCTCTTTTTTTCGTGTTTTGTCACACAAACTCTCTGTGTTTAGGCCATAAAACTCAGCTACTGTCTTAATTAATTCAGCTACAGACATCATTTTCTTTGGTTTTGATGTGTTTTTTATAAGATCCTTGATTTCAGGGATGCTCAAAGACTTATTTTTAAGTTGTGTTTGGCAGGCGATAAGATTAACAACACCCTCGAGTTCTCGAATGTTTCCTTCTATTGTTGTTGCGAGAAAGTCTACTATGCCATCGTTCAGGAAGACGCCTGACACTGCAGATTTTTTTTTGATGATTTGAAGTCTTGATTCGTGGTCTGGGGCTGGAATATCAATAATCATGCCCTGACTAAATCGTGATTTGAGACGATCTTCGAGTCCTGGAATAAAATTTGGATGTTGATCACTTGAAAATATGATTTGCTTGTTGTTTTCGTAGAGTGAGTTAAATAAATGAAACAACTCCTCTTGAGTCTTGTCTTTTTTTGAAAGAAACTGCACATCATCCATGATTAACACATCATACTTTCGATACTTCTCTTTGAAGATGGGGGTACGATTATTCTGAACAGCCTGTACATATTCTGAATAAAATTTTTCAGAGGTAAGATAAAAGACTCGTTTGTTAGGAAAATTTGTTTTGATTTGGTTTCCTACTGCTTGAATTAGGTGAGTCTTACCGTGTCCTGTTGATCCATGAATGAATAATGGATTATAGACAACTCCTGGTTGCTTGATGATTGCCCAAGAAGCCGCATACGCGAGTTCGTTGAAGGGTCCAATAACAAATGTATCAAACATATACTTAGGATTTAGATTATCGTCTTTGTTTACAACGTATTCTGAGAGTGGAAATGCTGAATTGTTTTCTTTTGTTTGCCTTTCTTTTTTTGTTTCAGGCTTTCGTTTGTCTATTTTGGCGATAACAAAATCAAGTGAACGAACTCCATTCTCTTTGTCTCGGAGAGTTTTGAGAACGGTTGTGTAGAATTTTTTTACGATCCATTCTTTTATAAAAGCATTGGGAACTCCAATATATGCAACACCATCATCAAACTTAATAAGGAATGTTTCTTTGAACCATGTGTTAAAATTTGCAGACGAGATAGCACTTTCAATATCCTTAAGAGAGTCTTCCCATAAAGTTTGGTTATTGAAAGTCGTAGTCATTGGATGAATTATATACTACATCTCAAAAATCTAAACTTGTTAAAATTTATAATCTATGTTAAAAAGTTGTGTATAACCTATTGAAACAAAATATATGTCTGTAACATATCAACCAAAAAATAAAAAAAGACTTAAGAAGCACGGTTTTCTTGCGCGAATGAAAAGCCCAACAGGAAAAAATGTTATTAAACGAAGACGAGTAAAAGGACGAGCAAAGCTAACTGTTTAATAATTAAACATGCTTAAAAAGCGACTGAAACTAAATACCTCTGAGTTCAAGGAGGTATTTAATTTTGGCAAAACAACAAAATCTCCTTGTTTTGTTCTTAAAACAAAAGAGAACTCGCTTCCTTTTGCTCGCTTTGCGGTTGCTGTATCTAAGAAGGTTTCTAAAAAAGCGGTGGAACGAAACTTGATAAGAAGAAGATTTTTTCA
>Ga0105055_10009328_pt1 | contig 12569 bp, 10 predicted proteins | sample BON03_FD_78090 | JGI IMG/M metagenome (GOLD analysis project Ga0105055, IMG submission 78090) | Freshwater microbial communities from Lake Bonney liftoff mats and glacier meltwater in Antarctica - BON-03 | ecosystem: Environmental > Aquatic > Freshwater > Ice > Glacier meltwater | place: Lake...
AAGAGTTTCTCCGTTGATTGTCAATAGCGGCGCTGGCTCTTGCTCTCTACGTTTTTTATCATTATCTATTACCAACAAATACGTTTTCTTCACATTGATTTGCATTCCACACCAGGCCGTAAGGTCCTGCACAACGTTTAGCAGCTTTTGCGTCACGGTGCCCTCTGGTGTGTCAGAAAAGATTCAAATATCATCGATGAACCCTATGTTGTTGAATTGATAACCGTTTTGATCTCGCTGGTTGTCTCCTTTCTGATCCTTGCCGATCTGCAGCCCGTGACTAATATCTGTATTCTGTCCTGTAACTGTGAACATGCGTAGCAGGGCATTTATGAAAATGTTGAAAAGCTGCAGAGACGTGATACTACCTTGCGCTACACCTGTGTTGAAGGTGATTGTCGCACTTTCCACATCGTTTGGGGCCAGCCTAAACGTGGTGCCTTCATATATATCTGCTCTAATAAGTCAATATCTGGAATTTTAAACATCCTCATCACCCGCCAGAGCGCTGCTTGAGTCATGGCATTCAAGGCGTTTTCAAAGTCAATGTCGACCCGATAAACTCTCTTGCCCTATCTCCGAGCTTCTTGTTGAGTGAAGTGCACCTTTTGCATGTTAATGCCGACGCAACGTCCTTGCCTGCCTCCACCTTGCCCTGGTTCTAAGATGTTAGCTGGTTCGACAATTTTTTCAACCATTCATTGATGACATAGTTCAGCAGTTGATGCACGCTGTTTAGCAAGACTACTGGTCGTTGCACCGACGTTCTATTCATGCCTCCATCTTTGTGAAGCAGCAAAATGGTGCCGTTCATCGTTGCTCGCTGTCGACTTGTGTATTGTGTCAAAACTTCATTCACACATATGTTCACAATTTGGAACTCCTTGTTTGTCATCGTTTTTGTGAGTTCAATAGGGTCTGTGCTTTAACCTGGTTTCAAACACATTGCGACATATTTCTTAATCTCCTGGCTGGTGAGTTCTCCTCTCAACCGGCCTGCTTCTTGAAGCTCTGCTGTCCTATAAGTGTCAATCAGTAATCTCACCATGAAAGGCAGGATGCCTATCTCGCCCTTATTATGCCTGAAGTTCGTAAACTGCCAGCATTGTTGACAGAAGGCGACTGACTCTCGTTTGCTCAACAGTTGCTTGAGTCAGACTGGCCTGTGTCTTGCTTGCATTGCCTCTACTTGGGGAGACGCCACCTCGCACCTGTTGCAGTGGTGAGCATGGTGAATCCACGCCTGGCACCTGGGAGCCTGGAGTAGAAGGGTTGAAAAGGGCGTACAAAGGGGAAGAGGGACTAGTGGAGGGCGAGGCAGCGGACGTTAGCACACAGAGGTCTTTGCTTCTACACTGATCGTTACCACATGTTGCAAAGGGCGAGTAACCCTGTACTTCATAGTAGTTTTCCCATGCTTTCTCAAGCTCTTTTCCCAGCTACGGGCCCTCACTCCAAAGGATCTCTTTAACGCTTTCTGTTCCGTATTGCAACGTTTTCACCATGTCATGTATTTGCGTAACTTGTGTTGTTGTAATAACCATCATGCCTCCTTCCTTTGTTTCGGTGATTTGAAATGCTGATAGTGGGGAGACCCCCCCGGGCCCAGCGTCCATAATCTGCTGAGCTTGCAACGTTTGCTGCCACTGTCGCATTTGCTCCACCGCTGATTGACCCGAGAGTATCCACTGGATGCGGTGAGCTGTGACCGCTCCTAGTGACCCTGCTGTGAACTTGTTCATATTCTGCGGATCCTCTGCTGTTTCTGCCTGATGACAAGCTGATCCCGCTTTCAATATCCAAGCTCGTACACTATCCCAGTCTCCCACCGCTGAGTGTTGCATGCTGACCATAGATTCGATGAACTGCGGTGTCCGCTCCCTCCTCTGTGAAGTTTACAATTATACTTTCCCACTCCTTACAGTGCACGTCCTTGTCTTCGAGCTCTACCCAGCAACCCCACGGCATTGTTTAGATCAGCTGTGTTTGCTGACGGTACATACTTACCTGAAAGCTTGCCAGTGCCTCGATGCTCTTCCAGAAAATCATTGTGCGCCTGTTTATCTTGTGCTCGTTGGTTCCACAGTTCTTGCTTCGTCGTTTTAAATGCTAGATCTGCTCGCCGAGATTTGACCATCACTTCCAATACTGTCGTCCATTCCTGGAGATTGGCCACCCTATTCACTTCTTACGGTGTCATCTTGAAATCGCTATAAAGTCCGAATTGTGTCATGCATTGCTGAACTGCTACAGATGCTCGGCCTGGCCTTCCTCGAGTTGTTCGTGCAGCTATCAACATTGCTAATTCTTTCAAGATTTCTACCTGCTCCTGGCTTCTATGAGGGCGGCGTTCCCGTGCCCGGTCATCTCTTTTTAATGGATTCTTGTGCATGAGCATCCCTGCTGTCGCAACTCGACTTTCAACCACACGCCGGAGACCCATCTCTTGAATAAACTTTCCCTCGTTTATGTCAGTGATGATTTGTTGGGCAATTGGGCGCATGATTGCGTCGAGTTTCGATTGAATGCGTGGTATTTGCTTGGGATCATTTGTTTTCGCCTTGATCGCTCCTGTTCGGCCTCCTGGGTCTCGTGCCCAAGGGTCTTGATAGCTCAACAGTTGCTCATGGATTGTGCACGATATCAGCGCATGATCGTTCGCACATGCTCCTACCCACTGCATTGTACTGTTCGGCGCTGGTATTTCGGCCGTATCATCGTTGGAAAATTCCATGTGATGATGTGGTCAAGTGTTGCACTTTTGATATCATCAAGTGATGCACCATCCATCAGATCTTTGCGTGTGTGTGCCTCAGATTGAATCAGTGATCCTCCTGTTCTTTGAATATATTCTTGAAAGTGATTATCTACTTTCTCAAAATGAGATTTTGTTGGGATGGAATATCCTGTACGCGACGTTGCTGCATTCAAGTCTTCTCCCATAATTCTCCGCCGACCTTCTGACTTTTCCTTTTCTGCCTGAATGTAAGTATTCACGAGTCTTTGAAGGTCCGGCCGTCTCGCTGTTGCTTGATGGATGTTAATAATGCTAATACGCTCTCCCTCATGTGTTATCGCTTCAAGCCACAAAAAGCGTCCATGGGCCATATGTTCCAGCACCTTTTTTTCTCGGGGTTTATGCAAATTCACAACCAGTGCTTTGGAACGAAACACACGTTTGTGCAAAAAGGTGACTACTGTGATATGCGCTCTTCCGTCATTGTATCCATCATTTGGCACTTGTTCACCGTCCGTGTCTGCTACTAAGTCAATATCGCTGCCTGCAGCAATGTAACATTCGTACTCTGGACACTTCCACCTGAAATTTCACTGAACTCTAAACTTGCTTCCTCGTGGAATCTGGATCTCCTGCAGCATTACAAGCATCAGTGCTGCTTTCTTTCGCATGGTCTGTGCGATATAAGGTTGCGCCGCATGTATACCAAGTGGTCCCAGATTCCATGAAATCACATTACCTGTTGCACTTGATTGTGGCTGCCATCTCGACACAATTCCAACGACCATTGCCACTGCCATTGCATCCAACTTGATAATGAACTGAGATCTTTTTGTTTTCCATTTTTTTCAGCAAGATATCTTGACCCCATTTTGCCATTAGTGCATGCCCTCGAGCTTTGAGTCTGCCGAGGAATTCTGGGATGCCGCCGTATTCCACTGTTGACCAGCAGTGTTCTCTTCCGCATATGGCAACCCTGTGTCCTTGGCTTCGCAACCGAGAATCTTCGCTAGGTAGTCACCAATGCACAAATTGACCAGTTGAACGCACACTCATTAAATCATTGCAACGCACACTACACTGTTTCACCCCCCCACACATCACAATGATTGAACTTGGCATTCCCCCGCTCATCTTTCAACAGGCGCTTCAACTTGTAGCCCTTCATTTCAGATACACGGTTCTCCACACAAACACTGTAGCAGCAAAACTTTACAACTTGAGACACAAATTTCGCTGCAGCAATGCTCACCCCCAACACACCATAGAAGACAGAATCGCCAAGGCACACTCCACACTAATAATCTCCAGCACATACCCTGACCCACCCCTCGTGCCTCGCTCAGTCACCCTTGCCAAATCCAAAAATAAAGGAAAGTCATACACCACATTCCTCAAAAGCGCAAATGGCTATGTAGGATCTGACATAAATACCCACATGCCCCTCAAACCCCCTCCGGGAATGTCTCTTCACGGCTACATGCTCACTTCCTCCTCTACCACCTCTCCCATTGCAACCACCTATACAAACTCCGCCCCTATCTCACAATGCATAGGCACCACAACCCTATGTCCCTCCTCCGACTCCGGTTCCAAAGCCGCCAATCCATCCCCACTCACATGCTCACCATAGATGACAACCAACGAGACACATGTGACTCTCGAGTGTGCCTCTGCTGCCCGTCTGGAGTGACTGGCTCAGAAATCCACCTGATCTTGGAATGCTCCACAACATCCCATGTCGCACTAGACTTGATTCAACTCCTCAAGAATCTCGTTCATGACACCTGCCACCAGACCAGACCCATCAACAAACCTCTCTTATCCTAGGTGACCCTCCATCCACCCTCCCCAAGAAATTCAACCACATTTGGTTGAAGTCAACCATCCCCGCCATCCTTCATTATGTCTCCCAACTTGAAATTCTTTTATATAACATAACATAAACTCTTGGTTACACTACACCGCAAAAAAATATAATAATAATAATAATAAAATAAGATAAAAAAACCGAAATACAAACAAATCAGCCCTCTCCGCACCCATCCTCTGCTTCTCCACAAACATACTCCTCACTTCACATCTGAAATACCCCCTCTTTCAGTCCCTTAGTAGGTCCACTGGAACTGGGTTCGTCCGCACCAAACGCAAACAATTTTTTGTTGGGGGGTTCTCACGATATCCATTCAGCCGCAGTCCACGTGAGGGTGTGGACACCTACCGGGACCGGGCTCTCAATGCCTCGGGACGGGGCTATTAATGCCAGGCCAACGCTGGCAGGGCGGCAAAGGCGACTCACGGGACACAAGTATCTTCGTAACACTTTGGCCCATAGGGATGTTTCTTCCTGCAGTTTCTTCCTGTGAAGGAAGGGTCTGTCTCCACTTCACGCAGTCGGGGTTCTTAATGCCTACGCCAGTGGGCGTCGTGGTTGAGAAGGGGTCCGAGTACATATTGGCCCACACTGGGCCGAGACTCGAAAGAGTTGGACGGGCACCCCCTTGGGGGGTGTGAGTCGGGGTTTTGGTCTAGTTCCCGGTTATACTACCCCTTCGGTAAGGGGCCGAGCCAACATTGAATCAGTGCCTTAGAAATAAAAAGTGTGAAAACAAGAATGAGACTTGGGCCCTTGATCTCGCTGGCGCAGGTCTTTCTCCCTCAGGTTTTTTTTTTAAGGGGAATCTGTCCTCACGGTACCTAGATTCTGCTGACTACCTTCGTACTACGCATCACTTGTATGCGTTTCTAATGTGATTGGAGGGCTAGCAGTGTGGCGGCATCACAAACCAAAAAGCAAACACTGATTCCCCAATATCGGTTAAATAAAACAAAGCAACACACACACACACGCACAAAAAGAATGCAAGAAACACACATTAAATCACAGGGTCGGTTCTAAGTTAAGGTCGGCTCCGGTCCTAAGGGATTTATCGGGTGATCACCATCTGCTTAGTCAAGTGATTAGGTTGGGTCTTCAAAACCCCACCCCAAAAAAAAAAAAACCTGAGCTCCGGTCCACCGGTCTGGGACAGTTTCTTGGGTCCTATGTGCCCTAAACCGGGCCTCGCTACTCGCTTAGTCCAGTGATTGAAGGGCATCTGGGTTGTCTACATTGTAATGATGTTTACTGCCAGCAAAAAGCCCAACATATCCAACATTATTGGGAAAAATGCATGGCTCCACCCCCCCCTAGAGTGGCTAGCATCTCCGCCTCTCGTTGCTGCTGTATCAATTGCACCTAAGGGTACTGAGTCACCAGGCAGTGGTTGTATGGGAGTGATAGGTGCGTTGGTTCTTTTTTTTCCATCTGAGGCCGTCTCGGATAAACTTCACTCGCCCTGGGCGGCCCAGTAGCGCACTAAGGCACTGAGACGTAGTCGAATACTCTGAGGTAGTGGATTCCGTATATGTCAGAACTTGATCAAACAAAAGGACGGCTGACATGGACGGTCTATGCTACTCCCTTTATGACCCTTACTACAGACCTGGGCTTGTCCATACGTGTCTCTATGTTCGAGTAGTGACTGGTGACTGGGACCTCTTCCTAGGTCCCCTGGAATGGGCGAGGGCGGAGACTGGTAGAGCTGGCCGAGGGGTGTTATATTGGAGGGGCCGAGGGGTGCTATAGTGGAGGGGATTCCCAGGGGTTGCCAGGGTGACTAATTAGACCCACTCTTCAAACGATCTAGTCTGTGTTCTCTCCGTGACCCCATACTTGCGATATGATACTTTTGTGACTCAATGCCTTGCATTGCCTATTATCAGTTAAACCATGATTGTTCGCGACCCGCTTGTACGCCTCCATACCCATATTGTCTTGCACCCTGTATGTGGGTGGGTTTGTAATTCGTTCTTTCTCTCCTTCTTCTTTGCCCTGCATTGAAGGAAAAAAATGCCATGTCCAGCACTAACCAGGACGCCGGTACGATATTCTTACCAATTAAATATTGTGGTCCTTGCTCCTTGCCTAAACTTGTATATACGTCCTCTTCCCTCATTGGGCCTCAACTTTGGGGTGTCAAGGTGCGCCGCCCCTACCTACCTCCGAGTCTTGCCATGTTTCCTGATTGCCTTTGGTGTCTTGCTTATCTGTTGCGTACGTATATGGTCTTGGTCTCTGTCCTTTCAGTGAGTTGGTCTGTGATCTGCTACCAAGAGGTGGTCGAGGGATCTCGCCCAGATGTGCATTGCCAGAAGAGGATCTCGGTCACAATCTTGACGAGCACTGCTTGGAGGACACCGGGTAGTCTAGTGCCTTACCTACCCTTGGGGGGGCACCATTCCTTGGGCGCTACGTTCCTTGGTATTTAAGGGAACTTGATTGTTGGAACTTCTTAGCCCCGAGGATGCATGTCAGCCCACAAACATTGTGAACTGTTTTCACACGCTAGCGCGTAGGCCTTGAATTAGATCGGCAATGGTCTGGAACTCTTTGTTGGGTCCGGGGCGCGCGGTGACGGAGCGGCCGGCGACGGAAAATTCTCTCTTCTTTTCTTGGGCGGCGACGGAAAATTCTTTCTTTCTTTCCTGGGTGGCGAATACCTAAGTCCGAACGTGACTACTTTCAGTTTGCTCGTCCCTACTTCTTAGTCCAGTGATTAAATTGGGTATTCGCCACCCAAGAAAGAAAGAAAGAATTAACACCAAGTCCTACGTGATTAATCGGGTGCTGACCACTCGCTTTGGCCGAACGTTAACACTCTCACTTTGTTTTAACTTCTTTTAGTATTGTGAATCATTTTTAGTAGATGGAACGGTCGCGTATCGGGGGCTAGTTGGACGCGCGCCCACTGGATCGGACAAGAGTCATGAGGAGCAATGAAGGGAGCCCCTGATTCATCGGGTACTCGCCACATGATTAGTCGGGTGTTCTCACCACCCGCTTAGGCCGAACATTAACACTCTATGTTCGCTTGTCCCAACTTCTTTTAGTATTGTAAATCATTTTTAGTAGACGTCACGGTCGCGGAGCGGGGGCAAGTTGGGAAAGGAGTTAAAAAGAATCTCACACAAGTATGGCCATATTTGTGTATGATTTTTTTTTAGCTCCTTTCCCAGCTTTAGTTCTAACTTCAGTTTTTTCTTTCTTTCCCATACCAATAGTTGAGGGAAATGTTTGCAATCCTCTGCAACAACGGCAGGCCCATTCATCTCGACATCAAACATAATTCGAGACGATGTAAAACTAGCTCAGCTGGTCAGGGCACGAGACTGTCAATCCCGAGGTCGTCGGTTCGATTCCGGCAGAAACTCAGAAAACCAAGAACTCAAATCTACATAAATTTGAACTACAATGATCCTCAAGCAAGGGTACTAAATTACTGTTTCAAGTGATAAAAGATATTATCAATCAAAGGGAAATCTCGAGATTAAACAGAGGATGTTGCAGATTTCCAAGAAATCATGCTGGCGTTTATTATTGTGTAATCTTGGTTGCTCCAAAAAGAGTACGAAAAATAAATTAGTCAATCGAATTTGTGACAAGCGAAGAACATACAGTGTTAACGTTCGGCCTTAGTCCAGTGATTAAGGTGGGTCACCGCCACCTAAGAAAGAGAGAAAGAATTACCACCGAGTCCTACGTGATTAATCGGGTGCTTACCGCTTTATCTCCCACGCCGCCGTGCGCCATAGGGGTCGGACTGCCATCCCACGGACCCACACTCTCGGACCAACACTCGACACTTGAAAACCCCAATTTCTGCCCTTTCCTTCAGAACGGACATCTATCATGTCCGCACTGAGATCGGCTTATCTGAAATCGGATGTCTCAGACGTCCGATCCAGTACCTGGGGAGCGCGACGCCGCTGTGCACCACACGAAACCAGCTGTGAACTATACGAATTTTTTTGGATGCTCTCAATACACAGTAAGAGCCTGGCCTCAGTTCACTGTGTTCTGTTGAGCCTCGGCCAAGTCCAACCGAAGCCCTCGGTTCCACAACCCTCGGTTCTGGCCAACTGAAAAGAACAATCAAAGGTCAAAAAACATGGCACCCGCCAAAATGGAATTTTCCCCGACCCTATCCACCCGACATATTTTCTCGCGCTATTTTGCTGTCGCGTAGGTTCAAGAGTCAAGATCTATCTGAATGTCCGAGTAACTCATTCTTTAAGATTCAAGAATCTTGACTCTTGAAAAATGAGGTATTTGCGCACCGAGCAGTCACCGAAATCATTGGAAATGGTGCCCTAGATTATCAAGACAAAATTGTTGTGTAAATTATAACAGGACTAATATTTGGTGTGTATGATTGTACGTGTGTACATATGTATATCCATATGTAAATATATGTGAATACATGTGTATGTATGTGATATATATATACATATATATATGCATATGTACATGTACAGAGATCTCGTACATTTACGTCATAAAAAAGTACAGATCTGTGCATATATAAATGTAATCATATGTTTCAACACACACAAAAACACATTTTGAATGACAAACATCAGTCATACAAATTCATGATTTTTGAGGAACATAGAATGAGGTGAAAAAATGCCGAAATGTCATGCAAAGTCGCTGCACAACACGCTAGCACATTTCCAAAAAAATCTGCGCTCTGCGTCTTCGGGCATAGAATCGAAGCGATAGTCAAGCTTTGATTTCGTTTTGGTTTGTTTACCGAATTCTGCCACTCCTCAATATTGCTGTCAAAGTAAAAAAAGACGAATATTTGATGTGTATGATTGTACGTGTGTATATATGTATATCTGTATCTAAATATATGTAGTCTGCCACGACTGAATATTGATGGCTGCCTAGTGTTTCAGATGTGGTGAAGAAAGCGCTCAAAAAACTGCTTTCCCGGCTTTTTGGCCAATTGAGTCCTGCCATGTCGACTTGAGCCTGCCCGGCAAAAATCCGTTAAAGCAAAAAACCAGCCCGACAAAGCGCTTCGGAGATGTATTTATGTTTCGTGGAATCGGGAAACCTCTCGATGTACTAGCCACACATGCCAGCCCATGTGTCTCAGAGGTTTAGCAAACGGGTTTGAAACAGACTCCTTTGCTTCCATGGAAAAAAACCTTCCGTCCATGGACGGGTTTGAAACAGACTCCTTTGCTTCCATGTCTATGGAGACTATATGCCACATCGCATCTACATATTTCATGTTGCTGTGTTGCAGTGTGTTGCAGTGTGTTGCATCAAAAGGTGCGTCAAATTGTTGAGCAGAATTCTGGTACGTCGACAAAGTTTTAGAAATATTCTTGAAATTCTGTGCCACTATCTGCAATTGGCTGTATGATTTGCAAAGCTGCCGTGAATGGCAGTGCTATCGCTTCAAATCAATGAGCCTCATAAGGCAATGGGAACATGTCGCTCAACTGACATTTGAGAATTTATGTCCAGGCATCACTATTTTCCTGAGCCCTATCAACTTACGAGTAAATCCAATGGGCAGAATTCTGGTACGTCGACAAGGTTTTAGAAATAATCTCAAAATTCTCTGCCAACCTTTCTACAATTGGCTGTACGATTTTCCCTATTGAAATTTGAAATTCCTACAGTGAGGCAGGACCTCGGTATATACCGAGATGTAGCTAAACCATTTTGAGGTCCTTTGTACCAAGCTGGCCGTTGACTTGGTCTCTTTTTAAACCTACTCCTTGGAGTTGTCAACCCCAGGGCAACCCCAGGGTTGACAACCGAGAAGAAAGGAAGAAGAGAAACTCAGATTCCTGAGTATCTCGGAATAAATTCAAATTATGATTTTGGTTTAATTTGAGTTTGTACCGAGAAATTCGAGTTTCTCGATTTAGTGGATTTTGGGGGTGTGGCATTCTCAGTGGAATTTATCGTAGTAAAATACTTATCGTCCTACAAAAATTGCGATATGGCTCAAGAACATGTGTGCCATGTCTCAGGTGCAGTTGAGCTCTGTTCATCCCAATCCATTAACAATAATTTTAATTATGAATCAATTCAGTCAAGTCCGAGGAAATACCCAAGAATTTGTAGTCGCAAATTATCCACGATTCTATCGAAATTCTAAGGGCGACTCAGTGTCAGCGATGTGTCCTTGCCATTGAATGGCCAAGCCCATACATCCATGAGATAGCTTGAAATTTTCTCCGCATATCAAATCTTCCACTCATTCGTAAGAGTGATTTGACACAACAGTTTTGGCTTGACATACAAGTGGTTCTCTTATGAAAGCACACATAAATGAGAAGAGGCCTTAGCTTTCTTCTCAGAATACCGCAGCTTGATGTCTGGCAACTTTTTCTCCTGGTAGAACATGTTTCGTCAATTAGTCTTGCTACGATATATACACATATGCACATTTATACATATATATACATATCAACTTTTTCTCGTGGTAGAACATGTTTCGTCAACTGTGTTGCATCGATACATATATGCAAATACTTATATACATATATACATATATCTATCTATCTATCAACGTGTCCTCCTAGTAGAACATTTTTCGTCAATTTGTGTGACGTCGATATATATATATATATAAATATATATATATATATATATCAACCTTTTCTCCTGGTAGAATATGTTTCGTCAATTTGTGTTGCGTTGATACGTATATAAATACATATATACATATACATAGATACACATATCCATATGCATACATGTAAATATGTATATATATACATACATGTACATGTAAATATACATGTATATATATATATGAAGATTTAATGTTATGCAGACTAAGGGGCTCTTCTCCGAATATCCGCGTGCTGAAGTCAGTGGCAACGTATTTTCCCTGTACAAAGATCTGAAATGATCCCTATTATTTATAGATACATCTGTATTTGCATATACAGATTTTAATATTTATGCATGTAGCAAGCTTATATCTTGACCAATTTGTGGAGGGCACCTCTGCAACAGAGTTGCAGTGCGCTGCAGTGTGTTGCAGAGTGTGTTGCAGTGTGCGGTGCGTTGCAGTGTGTTGCAGTATATTGCAGTGTGTTGCAGTGTGGTCCAGGCACCTTTGCAAAAGAAACCTATGCGGAGCTATGGCAACATCTAGTAGGCTCCCTAAATCTGTATGTCTTTTTTGCAAAAGAGGCTTCTTTTCGCAGGTCTCTTCAGCAAAAGAGACCTAGGAGTTTGGAGATCCAACTAATCAGCAATCTGAGGGGACCATGTAGGGTGGCAAAGCCTCTTAAAATACCTAATTTTGATAGGTCAGTTTGCGCAAAACAAGCCCTGTGATTAGTGGCTATTTTGCGGGAAATGACCCACGTGGCTGGGCCAGGCATTTGGAGAGAGAGTAAGAGAGAGAAAGAGAGAGAGAGAGAGAGAGAGAGAGAGAGAGAGAGGCACTCGGTCAATGCAGGAGGGCACTCGCAACGTTACCCGTTCATACGTTTGACGTCATGACTTGTCTCTATCTAGACGTGACCCAACTTCGAGGTGTTCTTTGCAAAAAGAGCCCCACGTTTGTAGGGCTGTTTGTGAAAAAAAGAAATGTTCTACATTGGAGACCCCCAATCTGTAGGGAGCTCAATGGCTTCTGCCCACTGGGCTTCCGCAAAAAAGACCTATTTTTGTAGGCCTCTTTTGCCACAGAGACCTCAGAATTTACAGAGCCTACCAATCTGTAATTGAAGGGAGCCTATTTTCTGTTGCTCTCATATAAGGTGGCGAAACACTAGGGGGTGCCTCATCTTTGTTGGTCAGTTTGCGCAAAAGAGACCTGTGATGTGCAGCTACTTATTATAGGGCACTGGGCCAACTATGAATTTACATATACATATATATATACATATATATACATATATGTGTATTTATACATATATATATATATATATAATATATATATATACATATATGTGTATACATACA
>Ga0105055_10009331_pt1 | contig 12568 bp, 9 predicted proteins | sample BON03_FD_78090 | JGI IMG/M metagenome (GOLD analysis project Ga0105055, IMG submission 78090) | Freshwater microbial communities from Lake Bonney liftoff mats and glacier meltwater in Antarctica - BON-03 | ecosystem: Environmental > Aquatic > Freshwater > Ice > Glacier meltwater | place: Lake...
CCATATCGAGGATTATCGGCAAATGAAAAATAGAGGAATCGGGATTTTTATTGGGCTGGCAACGATTTCCGGCGGCATCGGCGCGTACATCCAAAAAGCTGTTGCTTGGTTTGGCAGATAACTCCCAAATTTTGGGAACAAGGAGAGAAGCATGGCGTACAATGATCAAGGAATGTGGACTCCGGAAAACGACAGTGTTGCGAATAAAGTCACGGAAATTACATCTAGAGACAGCCCTATTATGCAGCAGGCCCGGACGCAGGCCGCGCAACAGTCGAACGCACGGGGCTTGCTGAATTCTTCCATCGGGGTGCAGGCGGGGCAGGAGGCTGTTTACAAGGCCGCGCTCCCAATAGCGGCGCAGGACGCTAACCAGACATTCCAGAAAAATATTTCCGGGCAGGGGTATAGACAGACGGAGGGCCTCCAGGGTAACGAGATCGCCGCGAATGAAGCCACACAGCAGCGGACAATCGCAGCGGACGAGGCCACGCAGCAGCGGGCGATAGATGCCAATACCGGGACGCAAGAGCGGTCAATCGAAGCGGATAGATACCTGCAGCAACAGCAGACGGACGTTCAGCGCGAAATCGCTCAAATGAACTTGAGCGCAAATGACCGAGATAAGGCGACCGGCGCAATCACCATTATTGATAACAACTATGCGCAGATGTTCGATTCAATCCAGAACAACACGTCAATCCCGGCCGCGACAAGGACTCAGTATCTAGAGCATATTGCCGCCCTTCGGTCCACGTCGCTTGGGATGATCGAGCAAATGTATGGGATTACGCTGGATTGGGGTCAGGGAACAGCGAACGAGGCCGCATGATCAGGGTAGCAAGGTTCGGCGATATCCCCCGGCTTTGTGAGTTGGTGATTGAAGCGCACGGAAAGTCAAAATACCGCGACATAAAATTGAATATCAACCTGTTCAAGGACCTTTGTAAAAACTGCATTGTTTCCGGGAATGGCTGTCTTTTTGTTTGCGAAACCAAAGGCACTGTCGAGGGGTATCTTATCGGCGCGGTGGATGTCCTCTATCAAATCCTGACAGTGAAATACGCCACTGATCTTCAATTCTATGTTTCGGAAAATGCAGGGCGTGGCGCGTTTGGATTGATGAACTCTTTCCTTGGGTGGGCCCGGGACCAGAAGGTTTACAGCGTTCGGATTGGAGCCGTGGATATGATCGAAAATTATGACCGGTTTTCCGCCCTCCTGAAGCGCAAGGGTTTCGCGCAAGAGGGCATTTTGTTTGAAAAGAGGATGATGCAATGAGCGGTGTTTTCAAGAGTATCAAAAAGGTTTTTAAGAAGGTCGTTAAGGTCGTCAAGAAAATCGCTGTGCCGGTTCTTGCTGCCGCGGCTATTTATTTCACGGCTTCAGGAGCTATGTCCGGCGCAGGATACGGCGGTTGGGGGTCCGCCGTTTCGGCAGGTGCCAAAAATGTGGCCGGGACGGGACTTCTGGGGGATGTCTTGGCCGGCGCCGTCACTCAGGCGGGCTATGGGGCTATCGCGGGCGGCATTGTCAACGGCGTAACCGGCGGCTCGATAACTGACGGCATGGCGACCGGGGCATTGGCTGGCGGTATCGGCGGCGGTATTAGTGGGGGGTTTGGGTATGGAACGTCTCCCCTGCCGTCACAGCTTGGCACAGCGGCTCCTGCGGCGGCTTCCCCCGCGGCCGGTGCTTTGGCTGCGAGTGGCGCGGCCCCGGCACCAACAGCCGGCGTCCCTGTCGGTCCGGCGAACGTCGCCGCGGCAACAACCGGGGCAGTCGCGCCAGCATCGACATCAAGCGGCGGAATGCTTAACGGGCTTGTTAATTATGCTAAATCGGCGCCCGGGAGCAAATTTTTGGGCAATATCGCATCTGGTGTGGGTCAGGGGCTCATGGCCGGACAGGCGGCCTCTGACAACGCTGAAGCTATTGGCAAGGCTGCAGCCGCGGACCGGGCGGCCGTCGCCGCCAATTACGGAACGAACGGGGGATTGCTGACGGCAGATCAGATCGCCGCATTGAGCGCACGGCGAGGCGGCCGGGGTGGGCTCACCCCAACAGATAAGTTTGATCCTGTCCAGTATCGTGGTGGCGGTGACACTTTCCGATTTGATCCGATGACGGGCCAGATCATCACTGTCTAAGTAAGGGGTTTCCTATGGAAGAAATAGGCATGATGCCTGCGGGTGCGCCAGCCAGCGCCTCCGGGGAACAAACAACTGACTCTTCGTCGGAAGAGCCAAATGTGACGCCTGAAGAACAGGCTCAATACGATAAGTTTGTCGATAACGGCCTAAAGGTTATTTTCAGCCCGAAATCATTCGAAGCGATTAAGCAGCGGTTCAAGGCCGGAATAGATGACCCCGCCGGTTCGTTGGCTGAAATCGTCTTTTCCGTTGTGATTAAGCTGCAAAGTTCCTCCGAAGAAAGCGGACAGCAAGTCACCCCCGACATTTTGCTGCATGGGGGTGCTGAATTGCTGGAAAACCTCGCTGACGCCTTTGAGCAGGCCGGTATTTACACATTTAGGCCAGAAGAGATTGAGCAGGCTTTATACAAAGCTATGGATTTGTACGGGGATCATGCCAACAAGGCCGGAAAAATCAATCCGGAAGTATTCCAGGGTGAATTCGCAAATATTATCCAGGCCGATAAAACCGGCGAACTTGCCAAGGAGGTTCCTGGCTTGAAGGAAAAATTCGGATCGGGAGGCCAGCCAAATGGTTAATGCAAATTATTTAATCGGCGGGCTCTTGAAGGGCGCCGGTCAGGGCGGGATAGATCGGGGAACCGATATGAGGGAAGCCCGGCTGGCTGAAGAAAAACAAAATTTTGTTGCGGGTCAATCCCAGGTCGGACGGGAATTCACGGCGGGTGAAAACCAAAAAACCCGCGATTTTGAAACCGCAAAGGACAGCAAGAAAACAAAAAATGAAATGGATATCGAGTTGCTCAAACTGGACCAGCAGGAAAAGTTGCTCGCAATGCGCCATAAATATGCGCTGAAAGAAGGCGACCAGAAACTTGCCGGTGATCTCCTGATTCAGCAGAACAATATCACGGCGCAAAAGGATATGCTTGCATCTCAGTTGGGCAGCAAGAAAGACCTGACGACGATGGAGATCGCAAGTTCTGAAAAGATTTCCTCACTTAACAATGAGGCCGCCGCCGATCGTCTTGCCTCGCAGCTTGATGCCCAGAAAGAGGAACTTAAAGCGAACCTTGATCAGGCGGACTATGCCGAGCGGAATAAGATTAATCTGAAGATTATGGAAATCGACTCCCGGAAAGAAGAACTCAACCGGAAAATCAATAATGAAAACTGGCAGCTTCAAAGAAAATTGAACGCCAACCGCAGCGAGGGTGAAAAAAATCGCGCAGCTTCGATAACTCAGTCTCAAGTTGGCTCCGCCGGCGAAGCGGTCGATCCCGCTAAAGCCTACCAAGATAACCTGAACGTTCAAAAAGGCATTACCACGTATTCGCCTGACGACCCCGCTAGTATCCGCCACCTTATCCCTAAAAACTAAGGAATTAAAATGTCCATGAAATTGATGCAGGACACCGATGGTGTTCCTATTAATGCTTTGCGTCCTGTCGAGAACGGGACCGTCATCCTTTCCCTGTCAACCACAGTCGCGAATTCTGCGGTATTCAACGAGGGGGTTTACCGCCTCTAGTCAACCGTAAATGCCTTCGTGGCTATTGGCGAAGGCGCGATTGCCGCGGCCGCTACCGATATGCCCCTGGGCGGCGAAAACCCCGAATATTTCAAAGTAGACGCCAATTGCCGCATATCGGCGATTCTCGCGTCCGGCACAGGCTCCCTTTACATTTCGAAGATGGGATAACGCATGTTTAGATCCTTACAGCCGGGAAATATCGGCCATATTGGTGGCGCGTCAAGGAACGGCGGATTCACGCCGGTACCTGTCCCGGCTGTATTGATTTCGGCAACGGTATCAAACGCGCAGCCTAGCCAGGTAACAGCCGTTTTTGACAAGGCTATCACTTCGGCAGCATATGCGACGGGCATCACGATTAAAATTGGCGGTGTGTCGGTCACGTCTTTGGCAACTGCGACCGGCTCCCCATCGGCTACCATTGTTTTTACATTTACGGAAACTGTCGTTTATGGCGATCCGCTGACCATCAGCTACAATAGCGCAACGGGCGATTATGTTGATAGCGATACGCTGAATGTGGGGAGCTTCACGGATACGGCAGTCACCAATAATGTAATTGATGTCCCAAGCCAAATCACAAGCGGAATGTGGTCAATCGCCGATGCAGCCTCTGGTGGTGACGCTAACGTAACGATCATTTCATTGCCCGCCGCCAATGGTGCAACAATAACAGATATTGAGTATAAGGTCGGAGCAGGGTCTTGGACTAGTTCTGCTGGCACGTCCGATTTCAGTATAGCCGGATTTACGGATGGCGTTTCAACTGCCGTTCTGATCCGGGCCAAAAACTCGGTCGGCAGCGGTGCGGACTCCGACAGCAAAAGCGTCACCACAACTGCCGCCTCAAGCGCAATGAAAGTTTTGTTCGAGGCTACAGATTACCATGATTTCACCGCGCCAACAGCGACACAGAAAATTTGCCTTGCTGGTAGGATGAAAGTCAAAAGCACAAGTTATGCATATGTAATAGGAACGGATTTTGACACATATGTCAGGCAATTCACTAACTTTAGATTCAAGGGGGAGATTACTGCCTCTGGAAGTCAAGCATTTCTCGCAAGCGTTCTCTCGGCAGGAGTTGCCGTTAATGATGTCCTGTCATTTTTAGCTTGGGCAGATGCAGATAATTATTATCTTTGGGTTTCCAAGAATGGAGCTACTCCGGTTACTACTACTGGCGCCAACGACATAGCTCTAGGTGTGTCTGACACTTACAAAATGCCGCGATATATGAACGCTGTAAATGGTTCTGGCGGTTTGGCCAGTACGTTTGAGATGTGGGATTATATCTGGTATGGCAGCGACATTCCAACCCATGCAACATCGCAGGCGCTATGGGACCTGTTCTTTGATGGTTCTGCTGTTGGTAAGGCTATTACTGCAACAGTTGGCGGCGTGACCGCCGATGTATTTGAAAATGGAAATGCGGCAAGTTGGCCGACACTAACCGGCGGTGCGTTGTCGGATGTTTAGCCGCCGTCTGATAAATGCGAACCCCGCCAACCCCGCGCCGAACAAAGGTAACGCTGCCGGGAGAGGTACAAGGGATAAATCACCACTGATGCCAAGCGGGGCCCTTGATACATAGGAGCCGCCATCTTCTCTGGTCCATGTCCCTTCACCGTCGCCTGCGCAGTTGTAACACCAGAATGAGAAGCTTTGTAAGGAGCCGGCGGCATCGGTCGTTGCCCAAGCACATACGTCAGTGCAGTCATAATTCGCGGCAGGCTCCGGTATAAATCCAACGGATGTCCCGAAAGCCCAATTTCCGTTCAGGGTAACAATAAGATTACCGCCATGAGTTATGGGGGCATTCTAAATTCCGTATTGGGACGGGTCGATAGAGAATGCCAGATACCCTTCGCAAGGAACGTAGCCACCCTCTGTCAAGCACGTGCTTTGGCTCGTAAAGTTATAGGTCGCCCCAAAAGCAACGCCGGGCAGCAAACACAGAACAAAGACAATTATCCGGATCATTTCAAAACCCTCCAAAGTTGACACGATGATAGTGAGAATTACGAACAAAGCAAATAAAGTGAGTTGTTTTTAGATGGCAAATTTGCAAGATTTTCGCCAAAAATACCCTGAATACAGTGACTTAACGGACGGTCAGCTTGCGGAAGGGCTTTACAAGAAATCATACTCGGATATGGACCGTGCCGACTTTAACAAGCGAATCGGCTTCAATGACAATCCGGACGGCTCTTTAGCGTTCGGTGTCGATCAGGCGCAAAGTATGACGGGTTCGGGCATTCAGACTATCGAAGATGTTCTGCCGTTCAATACGCATCTTGGCGATAGCATTGTTGCGCAGCAGGAGAAGGACATTAAAGAAGGTGGCTATGTTCCAACCTACAAGGGCAGCCTGACTGATCAAAAGAGCATCCTTGATATGGGTGGCTGGCTTGTTGAGAAGTCAATGGAAAATGCGGCCATGGTGGTTCCGGGACTTGGAGCTGTGGCAGCCGCAGCCGTAACGGCGCCTGTTTCCGGAGCGGCCGCCCTTGGCATCCTCGCGACCGGCGCGGTTGCAAGCGGCATTATGAATACCGGCGATGTCGCGCAGGAAATGAAGGAACAAGGCGTTTACGATGCAAAGGTTGCTTTGGCTGCCGGTACCGTGGCGGGCGCTCTTGATATGGTCGGCGCTGGTAAGGTTGTTCCAAAAGGCGCGATTTCATATCTGGTAAAACTTGGTCTGAAGAAAAAGGTTGCTGAAGAACTGGTTACGGAAGCCGCAAAAACCGGCATCACCAAAGAGATTGCGAAAAGGGTTGTGGCCGAGGCATCGACCGAAGCCTTGCAGGAAAGTGTGGCTATGCTGGCAACGGCGTCACAGGGCGGCACATATAAATGGAAAGACGTCGCCAACAGGCTGGTTGACGCGGCCGCCCTTGGTGGTGTTGCCGGCGGCGTAGTCGCGGCTCCATCGATTGCAATAGAGCGGTCCGGTGTAAAAGAGGAAGCTGCGGCTAACATTACCCCGGAAGATCATGCTTCCCCGATCCCTGATGACTTGATTTCCAAGGGCAAGGAGATCATGGGGACGCCTGCAGCAGATGACATCCTTGGCCGCAATAGCGACCTTAAGACTGGTCAGCGGGTTACTGTCAATGTCAACGGCGAAGAAAAGACAGGGACCGTTGAAGACGCTTTTTCGACCGAAGTCCCGGAACTTGGCAAAACAAGCGACGGGATAAAGATACGGTATGACGATGGATCCCCGCCGCTGGATGCGTCATTCGAGGCGATTGACCGGCTTAACATCGAGATAGACCCAATTCCAACCGCTGCAGACGTCATTCAAGCAGCTGCTCCGACCACTCCGACCGCTCCGGCAGAAGATGTGGTTAAACCCGCTGTAAACCAGCCGGCGGAGCGGGCCCCGGCCCCCGTAGCGGAATCTCTGGCACCTGTGGTCCCCGAACAGGCAAAAGCCGCCGACACGCCTCCTGTGGCCCCCGAACAGGCAAAAGCCGCCGACACGCCTCCTGTGGCCCCCGAACAGGCAAAAGCCGCCGACACGCCTCCTGTGGTCCCCGAACAGGCAAAAGCCGCCGACACGCCTCCTGTGGCCCCGGAAGTTGGGCAAGTAGCGCCCGAAGTTAGGCAAGTAGATGCTGCGAACAAAATACTTGAGGCCAATAATGTGCCGAAGGTTGGTGAGCGGGTCACGGTGGATCACAAGGGCGCCAAGAAATCAGGGACCGTTGTTGATGCTTATGTCGGCCAGCGACTTGGCAAGGATACTGATTTCTTCCAAATCCAGTATGATGACGGCAGCAAGCCTTACGAGTTTGCCGCGCCGGTTGTAAAAAGCCTTGGCATTAAATTCTCCCCTGAGAACCAGACAAGTCCACCTGTCCAGAATGTCCAGAAAACGGACAACATTGGACCTGTGGACACTAGCGCGGCTGCGGCTCCCGAGGCTGTTATCGCGCCGGAAATCCCTGTCGCGGAGGATGTCGCCCCGGACTCCACAGAACCGCAATACAAGCCGCTTCCAAAAAACGCGAAACCGCCGAAAGATTTCATCGCCACCAAAAAGCAAATGCGCGAATTTCAGAAGTCCCAAAAATGGCCGAAGGATGAATATGGCCGCCCGCGAACGGTGGTCCCGCCCACACGGAAAGGCCCCTCCCGCGATTTCTCAAAAACGGATATGTCTGTGCTGGAATTTATTGCCAGCAATGGCGGCATTCGTGACGACGAAGGGCATAACCTGAAGCGCGGCCGTGATGCCAATAAAGGCCGTGGGTTCATCCCCGGCGTTGGCCCGATCGTTCGAAAAAGCGGAAGATCCGTTGACGGGATGGGCGAGGCTTTGGGGCAGGCTGGATATTTCGGTTATGACGAGGATGGGAATTTTCGCCGGCCGACGGAAAGCGAGATCCTTGACGCGATCGAAGAAGGGTTGTTCGGGAACGACGTTTATCCGGAAGGCAGCCAAGCCCGCAACGACATGATGCTTGCTCAGACGGACGACCATTATAAGCAGCAGTACGAGCAGCAGTTTGAAGAAGAAACCGTTGATTGGACCGATGACGAGAAGGCTGATTTTTGGGACCGCATTGCCAATCAAGAGGCTTTAATTGACCAAGACAGCTGGACGGACCAGGACGAGAAAAATTATCAAGCCAGATACGAACTGATGGACGCATGGGTTGACAGCCTGCCAGATTCGGTTTGGGCATCTGGAGAAAATCAGGTAATATCAGAAAATGGAACAAGCACAGATAGACCATCTGAAGAAAAAACTGGCGGAAACGAAGGATCCCGAGCTGAAGGGGAAACTGCGCAAAGTGATTTCCCTGGGGACCAACCTAATCCAGATGGAAAAACGGCGGCCGAAAAATCGGCCTCAAAAGCCGAACCGTTAAAATCCGAAAAAACCTCCCAAGGAGAACAAACCCTGACGCCCGGTGTCGCGCCTATAACTGATCGACAGCGAATAGAGCAAAAAACGCAAGGGAAGAAAACTTCCGACAAAACACAAAAGGCCCCTGATGAGGGCCTTTTTGATGTTAACGGGCGAAAGCAAACGGATGCGTTTTCGCGCCGCGAAGGGCTCACCCCCAAGGCGGAAGAGAACATCGATGCTGTTGAGAAGGCCCTCAATGCGCGTTTGTCCGAACTTGGTTTGTCCAATAAGGTCGGCCTGAAACTTGTCGAGGCAATCAAAGCCAAGAACGAAGACGGCTCTTTCAGTCTTGCCGACGGTGTTTTTTATAAAAACCTGATCCGCATTGCCATGGATGCAACGAAAAACAAGGATTGGGTGCTTCACCATGAGGCCGTCCACGCCCTGAAGTCGCTTGGCGTCTTTAGAAGCGTCGAATGGAAGACCCTCGTTGATGCCGCGAAAGCCAACAAGTCCGGCATGGAACAGGTTCGGGCGGACTATGCCGACGCGGGGCTGACCGAGGCCCAAATTCATGAAGAAGTCGTCGCCAATATGTTCGCGAATTATGTCGCGGACAGGAATTCAGTATCGCGGCCTTTGCAGCGAGCTTTCCGTCGTGCAGCGAATTTCTTCAAAGCGGTAAAGAACGCTATGAAGGGGCAGGGGTTCCAGACTTCCGATGATATTTTCCGGTCGATCGACAAGGGTGATGTCGGCAACCGCGAGGCCACGCAGTCTGGAACGACAGAATCCTTTGCCCGGAAGGGCGGGCCTGAGTTCGCAAACGAGGAAGTCAAAAAGCGGTATGAGGAAGCCAGCGGCATAACCGGCCCGAATACTCTCCGCGATAAAATCAACAATTTGAAAGACCATCTTCAGCATGTCGCAGATAATTTCACGCGCCATTACGAGCATCTTCCGACAATCCCGAAATACGCCAACGTGAAGGAGCAGCTTCGGAAGCTTGAGGCCGCGCCCGATGCCAGCCGGGATAAAGTCCTCCGAATATTGAAAGACCTTACCAAGGATATGACACCGGCTGATTTCGCGCTGTTCGAGCGGAAAGTTATTTTTGACGACTTGTCGTGGGAGGCCGGGATTGGGCATGACCTTCCGTTTGGGTTGAAGTCACAGGATGACGTGAACGCGGAACTGGATGTTATTAACCGTGCCTTGGCAGTGAAGCCAGAGGTTATGGCGGCCGTTAGAAAGCGGCAGGCGATATCCGAAGATGTCGTGAAGGATTTGCTTGATGCGGGAGTGCTTACGAAAGAGCAGGTTTCCAACCCGTCCTACTACCGCCATATGGTGCTGGAGTATGCCCGGGCTCAACGGGCTAATTATTCCAAGTCAACGCCGGGCAAATTGCGAGAAACCTTTTGGCACGGCCGGGAAGGATCCGACAAGGATATCAATACCAATTACCTTGAGGCGGAATTCGACTGGCTTCACAAGGCGTATACGGACGTTGCTGTTGCCAAGACGATCGACCACATAAAGAAGTCTGAGCATAATATCCGGGATTCCGTCCTTGCCGCCGCCAAGGCCCACAACGAAACGGAAGTCCAAAAAATCCTTGCTGGCGACCCCGCATTAGAAACAGCTTCAAAGGCGTTCAAGCGCAACATCGCTATTGGTTTTGATAACGTTAAAAAGGCGATAAAATCAGGCCAGCTTGTTGTCCCCGCGGAATACAGGTCTGTGGCTCAAAAACTGATGTATGGCGGCAGTATTTCAGACAGCGAAAGCGTGCTGCCATTCCTTGCCTATATTTTGGATAATGGACTCGAAGGATCTATTGGCGCGGCCACTGTTTTCAAATATGTGAACGCGCAAAAGACATGGAGAAAGGGTCTGCTCGGCGACAAATACGCGAATCCAATGAACATCGACGGGCTGATCAAAATGGGGTTTGCCCCCGAAGGGCACGTCTCTTGGCAGCCCCAGGAGGGGAAGATACTGTTCACGGCGCAAACGTTGTCTGAATCCTCGCAAGCGCGACTTCTCCGCACAATTGCGGACTCCCCCGAAGACTATATGCCGGCAGATATCGCCGGGATTGTTGGCGCGGAATTGAAGGAAGTCCTTACAGACACGCTGGTTGTCGGTGGCGATCGTTACAAAATGATCCTGCCGGAAGAGCTTGCCCACACGCTTGACACTATCCGCGACCCGGATACTGATAATTTGATTGTCTTCGCAAGCGGTAAAATACTGCGAAGTTGGAAAATCTGGACGCTGATCAATCCGCGCCGGTTTATCAAATATAATCTGAACAATCTGTCTGGCGACCTTGACGCTGTTATCGCTGGCAACCCGCAATCTATCAAACGGTGGGGACAGGCTTTCCGAGAACTGAAGTCTGTTATGCTGCAGGGCGGAAGGCCGTCTGCGGATATGCAGGAAGCTATTGAGCGGGGCGTTATCGATAGCGGTTTGACGCTTCAGGAAATCCCTGATGTGAACGACCTGGCTGAGTTTGACCACCTGCTTGACCCGTCGGGCGGCAACCCCGTTAAAATAACTGCGCAGACCGTCGGCAAGGCTTGGCGCGGAATGAAAAAAGTAACGATGTTCCGGGAAAATATCGCCCGGTACGCGGCGTATCTCGACTATCGCGACCGCATTAACGCAGGCGAAGACCCTGTAAAGATTGGTTTCGGGGCCAGCATCCCCGAAATTGTGGATATGGTGACGGGCACAAATGATCGTGCTGCATTGCTCGCTCGGGAGCTGGTAGGCGACTACGGTAATGTTTCCCATTATGGGCAAGGGATTAGAAAGCATTTCGCGCCGTTCTATTCATGGATGGAGATCAACACCAAGCGGTACTGGCGGCTGAATGCGAATGCCTGGAAACAGGGTGGTTTTAAAAAGGGCATCCCGACAACGGCCGGGCTTACGCTTGCGAAGGGCGCCCGCACGACTGCATATTTGTATATCCGGATGGCAGTCTTTTACGGGGCGGTGCAGGCATTCAACAATATCTTCTTTGGCGACGATGAAGATGACCTCGACGAGGAATCCCGCGCCCGGCTGCATTTGAACTTGGGCCGGTGGGGCGGGGAGATACAGACGATCCGGATCCAAGGCGCTTTGTCCGACTATCTCGGCTGGTTCGGCTTTGAGGATGTCCTGGGCGAGATATTCAAAATTGAAAGCGGCAGGGCTGATTTTTCCGATGTCGGGAAGTCCATCGCAAAAGCGCCTGTGAACCGACTGGTGAGTAGTGTTCGGCCGGACGTTAAGACGCCTATCGAATTGTTCGCGGGGCAAAGTTTTTACCCGGACGTATTCACCCCGCGCAGCATCAAAGACGGATGGCGCCATGTAGCCCGGACCATTTCAATGGAAAATGAATATGACTTGCTGGCCGGGAAACCATCCCGAGGGTATTTGCAGTCTTGGAAAAACTCCGTGCTGTACAGCCGCGATCCGGGCGAGAACGCCTACAACCGGGTTCGGGGATTGGCCTATGATTTCAACAACGACCGGCTTGGGATCGAGGGCAGCACGAACTATACAACGGCGAAATCGCGGGTGGTTTATTACTGGAAAACCGCCAAGCGATATGGCGACAAGGAAGCCGAGGCAAAATACCTTCTGGAAATGAAGGAACTCGGGGTCAATCGAAAAGACCTCGCCGGGTACATTAAGCGGGCAAATCCGCTGCAACCCGTCCCCCTGAAAGAACGAAATAACTTTATGGCAACCCTGTCCGCCAAGGACAAGGAAGTGCTGAAATCTGCGATGAAATGGTATGAAGAGGTTTACCGATGAATAATGAAACTCAAGTCCTTGCCCGCACCCTCCTGGGGGAGGCCAAGGCAAATGATACAGAATCCGCGATCGCAATCGCCCATGTGGTTTTGAACCGGATGGCATATCCCAACTGGCCTAATACGATTTCGGAAGTTTGCCTTCAGCCGTGGCAGTTTTCATGCTGGAACCAGAATGATCCTAATCGTGGCCG
>Ga0105055_10009335_pt1 | contig 12561 bp, 9 predicted proteins | sample BON03_FD_78090 | JGI IMG/M metagenome (GOLD analysis project Ga0105055, IMG submission 78090) | Freshwater microbial communities from Lake Bonney liftoff mats and glacier meltwater in Antarctica - BON-03 | ecosystem: Environmental > Aquatic > Freshwater > Ice > Glacier meltwater | place: Lake...
AAGGGGATACGAATACTTATGGTATCCCAGATTATGCTGAGGATTTGGGTGATGGTAGATGGTTATGGCGAGACTTATTAGATATAGGTTTGAATGATGGTCAATATAAGACATTGAATTACCCATTCTTGAATGGTGCCCATTATTTATACCATAATTTCTGCTTACCAGTTAGGCGGCAAGACCCATTCGGTCAATATGGACTATTATACTATTACCGAGAAGATGGTAATGGTAATCAAATAACATTCTCACCATATGATGTCATAGGTACGGGAACTAGTGATAGATTCAAAGTAAACTCGGAAGACGGTGCCTGTTAAAAGATATACATTTAGAGTACCAAGTAGCAGCGCTACTGGGACTACGTTCAACATCCCAATAGATATGGACTTCCAACTGGTTGACCAAGGGGAAACTATTGAGCGACAATTTGTTGAGGTTGAGAAGGAAAAAGCCATTAACCCTATCATTGATTATGAAAAGGTTAGGTTCACCCCTAAAGATGGGACATTTTTAACTAGGTCGGTGATTTATAACGTGAAGTTTTGGAATGAGAATACGGCTAATTATTATAATACACCTGCACCAACTACTTATGCTGACATAGGATTTATCGATGATGACTTGAGGTTTAGAAAGAATAGTTTAATTAAGTCGGTATTAACTTTGGAATTCTACGATTCACCTATTGTAACAGACCAGAATCTGATATCAGTGATATATATAAATCCAGACATACGATTAGCTGACATTAACCTTAATAGTCAAGTGACACCAGCATCGAATAAGGCTACGATATTTTCATTGGGTAATCCATTGAACTATAATGAGAAGTTTGGTGAAGGTTTTTTCATATACCATTTCAAGGATGAAGTGGATATAACACTACCTAAAGATTTATACATGAGAGCGTCATTTAATAACGCTAAGACTGGTCAACGTACCAATCTAATGACGGTACCATTTGATGCCACATTACCATTAATAAACCAATTACATATTGACGACCTACAGGGTGTATTACACACTAAATACACCCTGATTAGAACCAATACAGGATATTACTATGAATTGGACGATATCCAATCTAACGTAACTAGTGTCAATTTGATAAACCCACCAATAAACGCATACACCATTGACTTATATGAAATTAAAGTAGCATAATGAGAGAAATTAGACGTACAATATCACTTAGAGACTTCAAAACATATCAAGAAGGTATTCTATATGGGGAGTTCGTGAAACCATACATATATCTCGCAGTAGACCTATGGCAAAGTGGTGATGATATGGGTATATTCACGGATTTAGATGTCAGTGGGTCTAACTCACCATGTCTTCAGTTTAACGCTACCACACATGTAAGTAATATTACATGTTATGAGGGTCAAAACCCACCAACAGAAGGTAGTATTACTGTTATACCATACGGTGGTCAAGCTCCGTACACCTATCTGTGGAATGGTGTGGAAGGTACATCTAGTATGAACGATTTACCTCCAATTACGTACACGATTTTAATTACTGACGCTAATGGTTGTACAGCATCTACAGTGGCTACAGTAGTAGCTACCGAAGGTGCTGACCCTAATGTGATGGTCAACTCAACCCAACAAATTAACGGTACTTATGACCAATTACCAGCTAATAACCAATTACCTAATCCAATCATATTATGTGATGGTCAAACATTAACATTTGAAGCTGAAAGCGGCTTTAATAGTTATATTTGGGTGGACGAGTTTGGTAATACGGTTGCTAGCGGTACTGAAGGTTTGACAGTGGATACTAATGGTACTTATCATCTAGTCGTAGTTACTCCTGATGGTTGTTATGGTGAATCGTACCCAGTAAGTGTTGTATATGTGGAAAGTACCCCACCAGTTATTGAGGTGTTAAATCTACCAACTTATGCTACGGGAAGTGGAACTGAAAGTGACCCATATGTTATATGTAACCCACATATAACCACACAAGGATTCTTAAACTTTGGGGTCATTAACCCTACCGCATATGATTGGTGGAAATGGGATTCTGGAACCCAAACTGCATCTCCAACTACCACTGTTGAATCAGTTGGTTGTACAGTATTAAACCCATGTTTCCAGTCTGTACAAACATCTAATATTTGTTCTGAAGAGACTGGTACACCTCAAGATTTACAAACTAGTAATACTATATGGTTCGCATATGTGACCAATTTCATTCAATGTGAAGCGATTGGTTTACCATCAGATAATTAAAATTTAATAGATGCCAGTAGATTATACAATATTAATTAACAGGTTACAATCGAGTGGTATTACTTTCCCATTCATGTACGGTATTACCCCTACAATGTTACCACCCTCACAGGGTAATATAAACATGTCACCTAATACTAGATATTCTGGTGCTACAGTAAACCAATGGTATCATTCTGGGGGGTTTGTTACGGGCTTCACCAACGATAAGTTGAATATGGTTAGGAGTTACAGTAACCAAGAGCAATATATACCATATCTGGTTAGTAACCACGAGACATACGCTAATTATTTCGGTACCACCGTATTCAGTGGTGTTACCATGGTGGTTACTTCTGGTGAACCCATCACCTATGTCGTAGATACGGAATCTAGTGGTGGTACACCAACAGAAGTACAACAAAATTTGACTATTATAGGTACGATAGGTCAAACCACTGGCTTATTATACAATAGTTACTCCGCAGAGACATATCAAACGATAAATCTTGATGGTACGGCAGAAACTTTACCGAAAACTAAGATGAGGTTTGTTAGTGAAGGTTGGAACGTAACTAATGTGGATTTGAGTGCTATAACCAAAACAGAATATTTATTAGGGATAGTTTCACCACCAGAAGTCTTTAGTGACATATTTATAGATAGGGGTAGTACTACTGTAATGGAAGACCATCTTAGATTAGGAGAAATAAAAGGGTTAGACGCTTTACTTGACTATGGAAATGGTTATTATAAAGTAGGACTACAATGAAATTAGGGGTATGAAAGAAAATACATCGTTATACAACTTAACTAAAAGAATGTCAGCATGATGAATCAATATATCACAAAAAAATATACGGATGGTAATATAAATAATTTAGAATTCATACCATGGAGGGGAAACATTGATAAACGTATTTCATGTAGTATTTCTAAAACAGAACTTTTAAATATAAACTAAGATGTCGAGTGGAACATACGGAATTAACAGACCAGCAGACGTATCACCTAGTGATTGTGAAATTTGGGTACACTACTCACCAAGTAGAAGTGAAGCGGGTAACCCAACAATTACCCAATTAGACCCACAACAAGTTCTATTACAGACAGATAATCCTAACAAGATTCAATCTAACGTAACGGGTTTTGAGGTATTTGGTGGTCTTTATACTTTGAAGTTACCAGTTACACAATTCAACACTAAAGGTATTTACACAATTGTGATAAAGCCAGTTGAAATTAGAACTAGAATAGTAGATTGTGGTGTTCTCGCTGCATTCCCAGACCAGAAAGGTCTTCTATTCGATACGGCAGCAGTTCCACCAGCACATGTTAATAAGTTAGAGAACAACAATCTAATTGGTTATAGAATTGAATATTTGAATACTGATACTGGCGTTGCTGACGCTAAATTGAGGAACTTCTTCAAGATAATAACATCCAATAATAGAGCTGAACCAGTTAACCAAAACCTTACTAATAGTAATCAGAAGGCTATTCGTTACAACTTTAATGATAACTCTTCGTTGGTGTTCTGTACGGTATCACCTAGTTCCGCATCTAATGTTAGACCTAATGTATTACCATTTATTGGTCAACCTAATCAACAAGTAATCATTACTAACACATACTTTAACCCACTTATGATTGAAATTGAAATGGTTGAACATGATATTGAAACTATTGCTTACGGTATCTTTGGTAATCAAAGTAAATCACTTGAAGATGGTATCTACACGGTTTATAACTTTAATAATGATATTTATAAGCAATACAACTTGTTCGAAATCAAAGACCAATTCACTGGTAAGCCATTGTTTGAGGTTAAAGAAGAACGAAGTAATATTGATTTTACTAAAGACTTAAACACAATTACTGACGTATAATGGTAGATAATCCTAGGGTAAAAATAGCTGGGTATAGTCAACGTGTTTTCTTCAATGATGGTATTGAATATAGAAACTTCTCTGACAGTCTTGTTGGTAACCAGTTTACCGATGAGGGTGGTTTGTCAATATTTACGATGGGGAACTTCACGGTTACGACTAACCTTGACCCGACTGTAAGTATTAGACATAATACTGGGGCTTACGGACAATTCTACGACTTATCTACATTAAACATAGATGAGGCTGAAGTTAATTTATTACTAACGGATGAGAATAATGCTAGGTTGAATCTGGACGATAGGAATTTACTTAATCACGCTTACTTCGGTTCACTTACCGAGTTCATCAGAGTTAATCTGGAAGAGATTATAACCAAATGGGTAGCATCAATTTATATGTCACCAGTGGTCACACTACCTAGCGGTAACCAAACTACAGGTTATACTATAACGAACTATATGTTCGACCCTAACACCAACACCTCAACATTTAACGTTCCTAACCAAACAATAGTTAATAATTACGAACTTAATTATCTTATTTCTGGGTCTATTATTAATACATTTAACGAAACTAATGACCTACGTAATATGACGGTTAATTACCTGAGATATAGTGTATTGAATCAAAATGTCGAATATCCTGTATTAGGATTTACTGGTTTAACGCAATCCGATACTGGCACCTTATCATTTAGGGTTTCTGGTAACCCGTTTAATACTACTGGTAATACTATCAATCAATTCATTAGATATCATATAAAACCTAATAAGTATGAAGAGGATAAATTTTTCAGTAGGTTATCAGATTTCCAGAAGAGCCTCTTAAACACATTAATTAAACCTAAGTATACTGTTACATTCAGATATCCAGTTGAGAGTGATGACGGTATCATTCTGTACCAAACAACCAAACTTACATGGACTACCTCAGATGGTTATAACTTAGATTTTAACACTACCGAGTATGTTGACTATGTTAGTAAACTTATTGAGTTAGCCGATTCTACTGACCTTACTAAGTCAGACCTTATTGTTAGGTTCCTAACATCCGACTCTATTAGTGAGTTTGATACTATACCACATTGTGATGGTAGTGAGGAAGAAACGGCTGCACAAAAGGTGACCAAGACGTTAAGAGTTTATGGTAGGGAATACGATGATATTAAGAGATATATCGATAGTATTGCGTTTGCTAACGTAGTAACTTACGATAAGAGAGATAACACCCCTGACATCGTTCTTAAAAATGTAGCGAGGGTAATGGGGTGGGACTTAGTTTCAACTATATTGGAAAATAACCTATTGGCTAACTATGTTAGTACACCTAGAGCTTCATTTTCGGGTCAAAGTAGGGGTTTAAGCCCTATAGAATCTGAGTATGAAATGTGGAGGAGGTTAATACTGAATACTCCATGGATTTGGAAAGCTAAGGGTGCTAGAAAAGTAATAGAATTTCTGACCAAGTTCATAGGGGCACCTGATGGGTTAATGGAGTTCAATGAACATGTGTATGTAGCTGATAAACCATTAGACGTTAAATTGTTTAAAGACATATTAAAGCTTAACTTCCTTGATACTGATTTACGATACTACAACATTGATGAAGATGGTTACCCAATAGTTAGACCCAATAACTCAAAAATGTACTTCCAAAAAGGTGGTGGTTGGTACCGAGAGACTGGTGGTGCTAATGCTGGTAAATATATATTGGAAGGTAATAACCCCCATTCTGGTCCTTACGATAGAGGTCAAGAATTCATAAACCAATTCAGAGGACTTATACCAGACTTCAACCCTGTCACGGTAACAGCAACAACTGTAACAACCGACATGACAACACTATTCACTAACTATAATCAGGGGTTAATCAATAATTACTCTGGTAATACGTATGTAGACCTTAGTTCGGAAGGATATTACTTGGAAAACTGTGTGACTATAGATTCATACATCATCGAAGACCCTAACCCAACTAACGAAACGAATGACTGTGGGTGTGATTTAGCTACGAATGATAATTCAATTCAAATTGACTTATCGTTCTCAGCCGTAACATTAGATTGTCCAACAATAGATAACGGTTTATTATCAACAGCTATTAGTCCACAGGGATATAGTGGTACAACGGAAGATGGTTTCTACGTATTCCAATACCCATTGAATGATATTAACGGTAATGAAGTTGACTTCTATAATAGTCCATACTATAACCCAGAATGTTGTACCACAACGACTAATAATGGTATGCCTGTCGAATATATTGATATGAGTATTTTTGATATTCATGGTCAACCATTGAATGTGACACCATTACAGGTAGTTGACAATTATGGTCAATTTTTACAAAGTGGTAGTATTTGCTGTGCAACTAATACTGATTGTGTATGTTTCGCAACATGCAATTGGAGGTTGACAGGACTAACTTTTGAATCTAATATCGTGATTGTTGGTGGAGAAACTTATTTAAGATTTGTTAACCCGTTGGGTGAATATAGGGTAGGTAGTCCAGATGGTTGTAACTGTGTTGATGGAACGTCAGGGATTCCAGTTGTTGACCCATACACTGGAATAGTGGGAATAGGGTGTCAAATAACTAGTACAGATTGGTATCAACCAAATGTGTCAACAATAATACTAAACACATATACTCAGAGGTTTGATGGTACCATCGGATGTTCAGAAATATATGAGATGCCCACAACATTACCTGGTAATACTAACAACCCACCAAGTTAAAAAGTGGTTAACGAATATTTAGAATAAATGCCTAATATAAATCAATACGGATACCAACAGTGCTCAATCTTCGACTTTAATTTTGAAGACGTAATCTTCAACAACCTTGATGACGGAACTATTGAAGTGTTTGTCGATACTAATAATGGTATCGGGGTACCTACCTATATCCAAACACCAATAGGTGCGTCTTGTTGTGAAATACTTAACATATCAAATAGTGGGTCACCTGATTATTCACCCCATCCAAGTACTACTGGTCATACTTATACTTGGGATGCTGACAGACAAGAATGTAGATGGTTACAATATGCCGATTGTAATAATTTACCACCATTTAACGTAGTATTGAACCCACAAGGTAACTACGGGGCAATATTTGAGGTACAACCAGAGGAAATATGCGAACTTAATGTTGAGTTCGATTATATGTTTAAATTTGATTGTCAAGACATTATCAACGTTCAATTATCTGGTGCGTCACCAGCACTAACTATCCTATATGAAGAATTGGAAGTAGCCATGGTTGATTGCATATCAAAACAAAACGACTTAGATGAGTTGAATGGTGGTTGGAATTATGTGGTACCATTTATTAATGAAAACGGTGGTACCCAATACCTATGTATTACCGAAGCTGGATTACCATTACTTGAAAGTCTAATTAATGATGCTTGGGGTGCTACTGGGTGGAGTGACTATCTTGATGGTACAATTAATCCTCATATTATACCAGATAATCCTGGACCAAATAACCCCAATCATGTTGGTACCAATATGATTATTGGTAACGCGGATAATCAAGGGTTATATTTTACTGATTGTACTGAAACTGGATTTGACTTAATAAACGACTCTATTATCTGGTTAGATAACTATAATAGTTTGACTATCCAATTGGATGCTTGTACAGCATTAATCGATAACTTAAACGACCAAATTAACACTATCTTAGTGGCTGAGGCTGATAATTGTATATACGCTATTGACACTTTCGAGGAATTGGTGGTGAACATGGCTATCGACCTACAAGACCCTAATAACCCAAGTGTAGTGGATACAATCTATACTGAAGAGATTTTCAATGTAGGTGCTGGTAACTTAGTGAATTACCAAATAAAGAATCCAGCTAATCCGATTTATCTTGAAGGTTTCGATTGGATTACTTGTGACGCTTCGGCATGTAATGGGTTAGCTAATATATTAGCACAGCAAATGATAGACCAAGCCAATGAGAATGGGCTTCTATCGGGAACAACTTTCATATCCCAATACAATCAATTATTGAGTTTAACTGGTAACGAAGCCTTCGCACCAACGTGGTTTCATTATAGTGGGACTATAAGTGACCCCGCTATTGTTAGTGCTATGACTAATGGGTATGTTAACCTCAGTTTACAAATTGTAGACTCATGTGTAAATTTCTCAATACTACTTGACAAAATAGAGTTGAATAAGAATTGTGAGAGGGTGGTTAATGATGAAATATTTGTTAATAAGAATCCTGGTTTTGATATTAGGAAAGTATGTGATAATAAGAAGTCTTGGGTGTATACTGAAGCCGAGGAAGCGAGGGATTACAATTACCCTATGAGGAATACTGACTATGATGTGAATGATAGTCGACTAGTACTTAACACCAAAGAGGTTGACCTTAATATATCTATCGATAATGGTATTGAGACTGATGTGTGGTGTTATGTGAACGATAACCCATGTATTCTGGAGCCATGTACTAATTTGACGGGGTTTACGGCTACAACTTGTTGTTGTGACCCTATACCATTAAGTGGGACGAATATTACAGGTGGAACCGTAGCGTTACCTCCAACATCCGCTATAACCCCTTGTAATTGGGTGGTTGGGGATGTAGGCCCTTCTGGTATCGGTATTGTGTATTGGGTGAACCCTAATAACCCATGTGAGGGGTATGAAATCACCAATTCGGATATTGCGATTGGGGTTAGATGGTCAGATAACCTTGGTTGGGTTGGCGGTACAAGCACTACCTTTGGAAGTGGTCAAGCTAATACTACACTTCTTGTAGCTAACTCACCACTTAATTATGCTGCGCATATGGCTAATAACTTCATATCTGGTATATACAGTGATTGGTTTTTACCAAGCATTGATGATTTGATGGTGGTGAGAGATAATACTAACACTTTGACTCTAGGTAACCCTGAGCAAGCTTATTGGAGTTCTAGTGAAGCTGGCAGTCTGGGGGCTGGTTTTCAAGCATGGGGATTATTATTTAATACTACTCATACCTCTATGAATACTGACGAGGTTCGTAAAAATAGTGATATATCACCACCAATAACTATGTATCTTAGGTTTGCTAGACATTTCGACACTAGTATATGTGGTGATATTTATGAAAGCTTAAGTAATGCCACACTTCACGAAAGGGTGACGGAAGAATATACGGATTGTTCTTGGATTTATAAATTTAATTCATCATTTATATCCACCACATTTAATGGGTATTGGTTGGCAGGTATGCCAGATAACACTGTTGGTGTATTTCGACATGTAACGATATCTGGTGGTACTGGAACAACCATAGATTATACCCCCGCGATTTCTGAATCATGTTGTAATAGTTTAAATGAGTTAATACAAGACTTTGCTTGGGATACTAATAAAGGTGAATACTACACTGAGTTTAAGTGGGATGTTAATTGTCAAGAATGTAAGTTTGTCACATGTGAAAAGCCTGAATGTGTTGATTTCACTGAATTACTTACATCACCAGTAACAGGTATTACAACTATTAAAGTCTTTAATGATGTGATTTCCAGTGAGTTAATTAATGTTAGGTGTAGAAAGATAAGTTCATCATACCCAACACTAAGAGCGTTATATGAGAGGTATATGAATTCTACTCAGTATTGTGATACTCAGAGTTCGGCTTTTGATTATTTCACTATGAGTGATTTTGGTAATTTGGTTGGTACATACTGGGTAGATTTATTTGAGCAAGTGGTTCCGAGTACAACAATATGGTGCGCTAATCACATTCATGGTAACACTATCTATGACCAACAGAAGTTTAAGTATCGAGGACATTCATTATACCCATGTGGTATTGATGCTATCAGTGGTGCGCCAGTTGAGGCTCCTATAGGTTTCACTTGGGTAGCTTCAGGTGCGGCAGATGTTGACATTTATACGATAAAAATAGATGAAGTGTGTGCGCCAGTTACACACTGTAATTCTGGGGTTTATTATGTAATGGGTGACTGTGGGTCAGAATTCTTAGGGAGAGTGACAATAACGCAAGGTCTTAGTAGTAGCTAATGATATTTATAGTAAATGCCTAAATTAATACGAAATATAACAGGTTCTATCTACCTACCAGAAAGTGGTTCCGCTAAGTTGACTAAATATATCGAAGGTCAACTTGGGGAGGGAGACTATTTTAAAGTATTCGGGTTGGAAGTACTCCAACAAAATTTTAGTAGGGTGGAAGATGCCTACTCATTAACTAAACCAGTAAAATTTGGATTACGTAACCAATATCGAACGGTTATTGTGAATCTATCTATTAACAAATAATGAGACACCAAGAGAGAAAATATATACAAAGCAACGTGGAGTGTCTTAGAAATAAGACCACTATGAGTGTAAACTGTAGTAGTGACATTGATACGTTTGAATTCCCGACTTGGGGATTCAGTGGCACTGGGTATGAGAATACTTGTGTGGTGGAAGAAATGTCATTATCAGACATCAACTATCAGAACATTCTAAATATAGCAGTATCCGCATGTACCAATGCCACAACATGTTTGAGTAGTGTGACTTGGAGTTTGGTTGTTAAAGAGGATGCAGAGGTCGTTTACGATGGCTCTACGGGTACAACTAGTATTTTCTGGACTGGTGGAACTACAACAGGTGATACACCGACAGAGGGCTTTATACGTAGCGCTTTGGAAAATGCTTTTAACAGCCTAGGATATAACTTTTACAATAATGGTATGTTGTATTACATTAGGAAGCCATATGGTACGACTTTATTGGAGGTGAATGCTTGTCTGGAAATTAAATTGGAGGATTCTGGGGGGATTTGTTCTGGTGGAGTATGTTCAGCTACATGTGTTAATATGGGTACTACCATATACCCATCCTTGACAGTTAGTAGTGATTCGGTATACATTATTGATGATGAGGTTGGTGTTAATAGTTTAGATGCTATATTAGTATTTAATAACCCACATGTATTTGATGCACCTAGAAATGGTAAATTCAGGTATGAAATCTTCAAATACAATAACTCTTCATCCACATTCGCTAAACCAATAGTTTATACTGATGGTTGGTTTACCAGAACTGAAGTTCCCGTAAATAATAAAACGGAAACGATACCAACACTTAACTTGAAATTAGATGGTGATTATATTGTAAAGGGGTATTGGGAAGTAGATGTTACTACCGAATATAGAAGTGAACTTGGGGATAAGTTTACCACATCGAACCATACTTCAGGTGCTGAAGCGGTAAGATACAATAGAAATTACGACCAATATTTTATAGCTAATTACATTGCTAGTACGCCAGTATTCTCATTGAATAATGTGGGGTTCCCTAAGATAGGTGGATTAAGGGTACTTAGCTTTATCGCTAACGGTACCACAGATACCTTCCAATTGGAGGGTGACCTTGGTGCTGGCGAAAATGGGACTGACCCTATAATAAACCTTAATGGTGTAACTATGGCTTGGCAATTGGACTATACGTTGAATGTTAAAACTGTGAGTGGTAATACGTCAACTAGTTTAACATTCTTAGACCCTATAGTATCAGGTGATGTTATTACATATAGTTATGTTAGTAATGGTACACCTAATAGATTCAGGAGTGACTTAATAAATGTAACTACTATTATTAACTCTGGGACAACAGGTGGTCAAGGTAGTAGTAATCCGTATTACAATACGACTGAAGGTAAATATGAAATTTACATTACACTTATTCCAGTAAACCCAAGAGAGTTGTATGTTACGATTAATGGCGTTACTTTAGCCAATAATATTGATTACTACCAATCCATAACAGACCCTAAGAGGATAATACTTGAAGGTGAAATAATGGTGGGTGATATAATCAATATATTCTACATGTCGTATGCTGAGGTGAGTGATAATATTTGGTTTAACCCACAAAGAATTTTGTGGACAATTACTAGAGCACCACAAGAAGTTAATGGGGTATTCACAGTAGAGGTGGCTGAAGATAGAGCTTTTACTGCTATAACACAATCCGCTACAACTGACTATGTGGTTAATAAGATTGACTATGAAGTTGATATAGCATTTAGTGGTACTGTGGGTGACACATACTACTATAGAATTAAGAATGAAAAAAACTATGAGAGTATGTGTGGTGATATAATAAGTACTCAAGCATACAGTGAGGTCGTACCGATAATAGTTCGGGAGAATTCCATTAATTCTTATTAATAATGTTTACTTCACACTATTTATAATTAGAGCGTAAAACCCATTCATCCGAAGGTGGATGGGATGTAAGCGACTCCGTTAATAATACAAATATACAACTTTTTTTTTGGTGAAATCAAACTTTTACTAAAAATCACACTATTTATATACAGATGTTTAAAGCTTATAAATATAGATTATACCCTACTGACCCTCAAAAAGAGTTAATTACCAAACACATTGGTAGTAGTAGATTTGT
>Ga0105055_10009337_pt1 | contig 12557 bp, 9 predicted proteins | sample BON03_FD_78090 | JGI IMG/M metagenome (GOLD analysis project Ga0105055, IMG submission 78090) | Freshwater microbial communities from Lake Bonney liftoff mats and glacier meltwater in Antarctica - BON-03 | ecosystem: Environmental > Aquatic > Freshwater > Ice > Glacier meltwater | place: Lake...
GAGGTTTGCGCGCGCGGGGTGTTGGTGGTGGGGTGGGGGGGGTGGGGGGGGGGGGGGGAGGAGGGGGGGGGGGGGGGGGGGGGGGGGCATGTTAGGTTCCCTCCCGGCCCCCGGCCCCCGCTCGCGGTTTACCTCTCGCGTACAAAAGGCGCGTGGCGATGAAATCGAAATTCACTCCTTCCTCCTGGTGGCGAGTTTTTTCGAAAATTGCAGCACTTTTGAGAACTGCCAGCGATAGAAAACCCGATGGAATTCGCCTGAGTGGCAAAATTCCGGGGATGTGTGATACACTCAAAATTCAGGGCTAGATTGGCCGATCGAAAAGCAGTCCCGAAACTGCCTGCCCTGAATTCTCTTTTGTTTCGGGAATGACTTTCGGGAGTCTCAACAATGCCCCTTGTTGGAAAGAGTTTCACGACGCTCGGCAAAGATGCGTTTTCGCCGATGACTGTCGGCAAACGTGACTTGCTGTTGAATGCGTTGCTGGCGTTCAGAGAAACTGGATGGCGGAAAGCATCAGAATTGCCGTTCCATTCACTGGAACTGATTTGGGCTGCGGAACGAGGTTTGATCATTATCCGGGCTGAATCCCAGTGGTGGCCACCCGGAGAGAACCCGCCTTGCGTGAAAGCCGTCTTTGAAGCATCCGGTACGTTCTTGTATCGCCGTTGCATCACAGCACTGTTGCAGCATCCGTCAACGCCCCTGAGTTGGCAGACAACGCCGGGGCGCTCGGACTGGACAACGCCCGTGGTTCTTCAGTTCAAGCTAAACGGCAAGTCCGATGGCCTTCAAGCTGCGCTGTCTAAACAGCCGGATAGGCTTGCCGCGTTGAAGACGTGGTTGAAGCAACTTGAAAAGCGATTCGACTACAACGGGCGTGGTGGCGTATTTGACGGACGTTCGACAAAGCAGAGTCAGGAAGATGCTTTGCGATTGGCTGACTCGGAATTTCGGGCCGTGAAGTTGATTCGGTTGAATCGAGACGGCGTTTTGAAGTGGGAAGATGTTTCGGAAGCTGCAAGGGTTGTCGTCTGGTGTTCGCAGGCAGGTGGTGTTTCAAATGTTCGTGACGTGGTCGTGACTGCCCGCAGGCTCGCTACATGGGCGGATGTTAATGAACGTTACATTCGTGAGATACTCGGCGAGGCTGGACATACACGGCAGCCAGAGACGGGCGTTACTGGTCATCCGGCAGCGTACCTGTATTTGCCGATCTTGAAGGCTCTTCGGCAGAGCTTCGGCGTTGTGTGGCCAGAGTCAGGCCAGCTTGTGGTGGACAATCCAAAGCCGGACAAAGAACCGCCACCAAAGAATCGAATACGCAAAAAGAACAAGCGTTGAAGTTCAAGCGAATATCGCTAGCGGAATTCGAAGCCGTCAGATTCACTCTGGTGGCTTTTTGTTTGCGCTGAATTGAAACAGCCAGTTGACAAGAAATCCGGCAAAGTTCCGGCAATTACTTTTCACGGTTCGATGTGCGATGAATTGCAAGAACTGGCAAGCGGCGTTGCCGGAACAATGCCGGAACTGAGTGGCGGCGGAGGCCAGTTGCGGTTGTGCAATTCAAAATCCGTGATTGAATAAGCTCAGATACGAACGTTCCCAAAACGGGAACAACAACCCCCCAACAAAAACTGAAAGGGCGAAAAGATGACGAACGTGAACACGGCAATTGAACTGCCGTTGCTGCTCACTAAGACCGACGTGGCAAAATTGGTCCTAAAGTGCTCTGGGCGTCAGGTGGAACTAATGGTGCAAAGCGGGCGGTTGCCGAAACCGATTTACTTGGCTGAACGCTCGCCACGATGGCGGCGGGACGAACTGCTGGCATTCATTCAAGCGGCAGCAACAGGGGAGGGCTGAGCAATGCGGCTGAATCAACGGGCTTCCAGCGGGTTGGATTCATATCGCACAACTGAGAGCCTCGTGAAAGAGCTCCATGAATTGCGGGATAGAATCGATGAATTGCGGGATCGGATCGTGACGCACGATGACGAAATTGTAGAGCTGAATCGCAAGATCGAATACGACGACGTTGATGTTCTGATTGAGTGTCAGGAAATGGTTCGACCAAGCCATTCGAAGCGGATGGCTCAGATTCGCGATTGTCGTCGTCGCCACGGGGAGGCCGGACGTGCTGACGAATAAGTTCAGGCCCAAAAAAAAACCCGCCTTCAGCGTCAACTGAGGCGGGCTTTCAGAATTCATATCCGCCGGGGATGACGGCGAACAAAACAATAGGATGCAAGGAATGATATACCCGAATTCAGACGGCGGGAAGATGCCGATATCGTTTTCGACGATTCCGATTGAACTTCAGGAACGTGAGCAATGGGTGTTGTGGAAGACGATCGAGCGCGATGGCAAAGAAACCAAAATGCCGTTCTCAGTCACAGGGGCGGCAGCGTCTTCAACCAATCAAAAAACGTGGTCAAGTTTCGATAGTGTTGTCGGTCTGTTCAATGAATCGCAACACAGCGGCATCGGGTTTGTGTTCTCGAAAAGTGATCCGTTCTGCGGGATCGATCTGGATGGCTGCAGAGATCCTCAAACGGGAACGGTGGCTGACTGGGCATTGACTGAGGTTGAGCGGTTCGCCAGTTACTGCGAAGTCAGTCCCAGTGGAACTGGGCTGAAGATTTGGATTGAGGCAGAAACGCAACTGCCGAAAGGCCGGAATAAGAAACTGAAAGTCCCTGAGATCGTGAACAAGATGCCAGGCGTGGAATGCTATTCACAAAGCCGCTACTTCGCAGTGACTGGCAACGTCTTCAGGCAGTTCAGGACAATTGAAAAGCGTGAATCAGAATTCAAAGACTTCCTTGCGAAGCACTGGCCAGAAACTCCCGCCGTGAATGTTGGGAAGCGGGAATGGCGTTCAGCCGATTCCGTCATTGATCGGGCTAGGAAGTATGTTGCGACAATTCTTGGCGCTGTGTCCGGCAGTGGTGGACACAACGAAACGTTCCGTGTGGCTTGTGTTGTAGTTCGTGGTTTTGACATCCCGACCGATCAGGCTTTCGATGTTTTGGCGGAGTGGAACGAAACGTGTCAACCGCCGTGGTCTGAGCATGAATTGCGGCATAAGATCGATTCAGCGGAAAAGGCATCGGGCGAACGCGGATATCTGAGGCAGGCGAGCCCTGAACGCTGGGATTCAATCCCCGTTCCAGAACATCGACCAGCGGCAGAGAACCGCAAACCGATAGGCCATCACGAACGGGCAGAACATCAAAGGCCGGCAACCCATGGTGCGGACGCGAAACGGATTCTGCCTTCGTTCGCAGGCATTGACGCTGCGGACCTAGCACACTTTGCCGATCAAAAACCAGACTGGCTTGTCGAAGGCATTTTCACGATTGATGAACCATTACTTGTCGGGGCTCGGTCGAAGGCGTGCAAGACTCTGCAGCTGACTGATCTTGCGGTGGCGGTGGCTGTGGCCAATGGTGCAAAGTGGATGAACTGCTTTGAAGTTCCAAAACGTCGAAAAGTGTTATTCATTACCGGAGAGGCAAACTATAGGCGAGCTTCTCAGCACATTCGAAAGGCATTACGTGTTCGCGAACTCAATTGGGGCGACGTCAGCGGATATCTTCGCGTTGAAGCCGTTGAGTTTCCTTGCCTGCCTCGGCATCAAGATCAGGCCGGTATTCGAGCGAACATTGAAGAGCATGGAATTGAACTCGTTATCGTCGATCCGTTGTACCGTGGTCTCGTGGGGGTTGATCCTACTCGGCTTGCCGAAATGGGGGACGCCATTAAAGGCTTTCAGGCGGCTTGTGCTCCAGCAATGGTGGCGCTAAGTCATCACGTTGTGAAATCAGCGGCTCGGGAATACGGCAAAGCGCCAGCACTGGAGGATATGACTGGGGCAGGCATCGCTGAATCGTGTGGCCAGTGGTGGCTTGTCGGTCGGAATGAAGAGTATCAATACAACGGGAAACACGATCTTTGCATTACATTCGGCGGGCGGGAAGGCCAGGGGGGTGCGCGGCGGATTCTCTTCAATGAAGCTGAATGGCAATTCAATGTTGACCCGTGGCACGAATACCGTACTGAAGCGGACGAAGAACGGCAGCGGAAAAAAGAAGATGGCAAGCGTGATGCCGAGTCACGTCGCATGAATGAAACCCGATCAAAGATTGTTCAAGCATGTCGCAACATTAAAAAGCCAACAGCCAAAACTGTTATTCGTGATGCGTCTGGAAAGTCAGGACTTTTGTTTGAGTCAGCATTCGGCGAACTGGTTAGAGAATTGCTGCTTGTTCAGCGTCCGTACCGAGACGCCTGCAACCGAATGAAGTCGGAAGGTTACATGTTGGCAGAATACGCTGTCGAGTTTGATCGGGAACAGGGCGTGTAAAGTTGATCGGGACCGTGTTCAGTGGGGGGTTGAGGTATCGGGTACCGGTAAAGTCTCTCTAAAGAGAGACATTTACACATATACCACGATACCGGGTGATTCCGGGAGATCCCGGATTATTCGGAATCACCCGGCATCACCCGGCATCTTTGTTGAATCGCTGAATGAACTTTTTGACGAAATTGTCAAAAGTTGTTTTTGCGTTTTTTGTGTTCCAGTTGGGCGGCGGGGGGCTCTTCAGCGGCGTGGGATCGTTCAGGAGGTGTTGAGCCCCACAGTCTTCCATTTTCTCCCATTTTTTACGGCTTTTAATGATCTTCCAGCGGGTTGAGGTCGGTGGCTCTTAAACGTTGTGGGGCTGATTGACCTGGCTTTTGTGAAGCGGGCTCGGCATACTTCAACCAGCGGGATAGGTTCGGACTAATTACCCGGATCGACAAGCTGGAATGTCTTGCCAGTTTCCCACTGTTTCTTCCTTCAAGACTTCACCAGAAAGACAGGTGGCAAAATGGCGAGCGTAGGCAAAGACTCAAAGGGTTATCGTGTTCGGTTTGCAATGCCGGACGGCACGAACAAAACGATTCGACTCTCGGGATTCAATAAATCGAAGTCTGAGGACATCGCCCGACACGTCGAAGAGCTGATTGCAGCAAAAGCGGCTGGTTCAGCCATCGACCGACGAACGGCAAACTGGCTGGCAGACATCGGGCAGAACGTCCACGATAAGCTAAGCGGCGCGGGACTGATTGAAGGACGTGAAGCGAGTACGCTGGGAATGTTCCTGAAAGGCTACTTGCTGCGTCGATCGGACGTGAAACCATCCACAACTCAAAAGTGGCAATCGGCCGTCAATCATTTGATTGAACACTTCGGCGAGAACCGAGACCTGCGAAGCATCAACGCAGGCCATGCCGACGAATTCCGTTCCTTCCTGTACAAGCAACCACAGGAAGAGAACACGGTTCGGAGATATTGCGGACTGGCAAAGCAATTCTTTCGGGCTGCGCTCCGGAAGAAACTGATTGACGAAAACCCGTTCGCCGATCAGGTTTCAGCGGTTACAGGAAACGCTTCGAAGTTCCATTTCATCAGCCGGGAAGATGCTGAGAAGCTGACAAACGCCTGTCCCGACCTGCAATGGCGGCTGATTGTCGCCCTGACAAGGTTCGGCGGTTTACGTAACCCGTCTGAAGTTCTCGCCCTGCAATGGCAGGACATCGACTGGCAGGGCAAGCGGTTCACTGTCACCAGTCCAAAAACGGAACACCATGAAGGCGGGGCGAGCCGCGTTGTTCCATTGTTCCCCGAACTGGCTGGCATTCTCACAGAGGGGTTTGAAGCGGCTGAAGACGGTTCGACGTTCGTGATTACCCGTTATCGGGTTTCAACCCAGAATCTCAGAACCACGTTCCTGAAGATTATCAAGCGAGCTGGACTGAAGGCATGGCCGAAGTTGTTCCAGAACCTGCGATCGACTCGGGAAACGGAATTGGCGGAGGTTTTCCCCCTACAGGCCGTGACGGCGTGGATGGGAAACAGCCAGTTGGTCGCAGCAAAGCATTATCTGCAACTGCGGGACGAACACTTTGACCGGGCGTCTACTGAAGTCACCCACCCTACAACAAAAACGGGTCTGGTGGCCATCCAGGTGGCCAGTGAGAGACGCGAAACGATGGGAACTGACAAACCCACGAAAGCAAAGAACCCCGTAAAAACCAATGTTTTACGGGGTTCTGCGGATGTGTGCGCGTACCTTCATCCCGGTACAATGGGCGCTGAGGGACTCGAACCCCCGACCCCCTCGGTGTAAACGAGGTGCTCTAACCAACTGAGCTAAGCGCCCGAGAATTACTTCTCGACAAGCGGGAGTATCGGCGGTTCGCCTGTTTGTTTCAAGGGAAGGTGATTTTACTCTATCGCGGATCGGAAAATTGAGACTCCAGGCCGGCAAAGTCGGCACGAACCGGCTTTTTCGATCACTTTCGGCGTGGCTCGACCGTGAACTTCCTGACTGTCTGAGCGGTTTTTATTCTCTTTTGTTGACAGGACGATTACGGTCAGCACGATTAGAAACACAAATTGCGATTCATCGTCCTGTCTTCAATCGTCCTGTCAATAAAAAGTCTCGCGCATGCCACCTACTGCGGTCTATCTTGCATCATTGACTCGTAACGCAGGCGAGTCGCTGATTGGATTCCAGTTTCGCGAGCGTTTGTTGATCGTGTGGATCGGGGACACCTGTTCTGATCAGAAGTATTCCACGCTGATTTCAACGGTATTGAAATCTCGTTGTCGGATTTTTCTACCGGAAAGCCTTCGGTGTGTAACGCAAAGAAAACGTTTGATCCAGTTCTTTGCGGTAGCTGACTGTCATTCATCGCAAAGATATTGTCGGCATTTGGACCGTAGCAGCAGATTGACCAGTCTGTGTCGTCTGGAATGGTGAGGCTAAGGCGCAGCGGGGTGACAGAAACATCGTACGGACAAAGCGTCATCAAGGCATCGGCTGTCGATAACGGTGTCCTGCAATTCATTGGTGTATTCAGTCCGTGGAAAACAAGCCGATTCACTCCGCCAGCCCTGCGTCGTATCGCTGCAATTGCCCGCGCTGACACGATACGAGGAATACACCACAACACTGCGCGGTCGAAGATGATGGCGATGACCAGAGTCGACAGAATCCAGTCATAAAGCATTCACAGAAGTCGCCAGGGGATTCTACGAAACAATGTCCATCACAACTCGGCCACCGACATCCGTCAGAGATTCTTCGCGGCCCTGATGGAAATATGTCAGCAATTCGTGATCAAGTCCCATCAAATGCAGGATCGTAGCGTGAATATCATGCAGGTGGACTTTGTTGTGGACGGCTTCGAAACCGAATTCATCCGTTTCACCATAGCGAATGCCTCCTTTAACGCCGCCACCCGCGAACCACATACTGAAGCCATAAGGATTATGATTGCGTCCTGGAGCATCCTGACCTTCGCTGAAAGGCATGCGGCCGAATTCACCGCCCCAGACAACCAGTGTTTCATCCAGAAGTCCTCGTTCTTCAAGATCCGTCAACAACGCGGCAATCGGTTGATCAACTTCCGCCCCGTGACGACCATGATTCTTTTCGATGCTTTCGTGAGCATCCCAGGTCTCTTCGAGATGCCCTCCGCCCGAATACAGCTGAATAAACCGCACGCCTCGTTCGACCAGTCGCCGCGCGATCAGGCAGTTGCGACCGTATTCGTCCGTTGGCTGCTGATCAACACCATACATTTTCAAAGTCGCCTCAGACTCGCTTGACACATCAACTGCTTCGGGGGCCTGAGACTGCATGCGATATGCAAGCTCGTACGTCTTCATGCGTGCCGCCAATTCTTCTCCACCGGGACGCTGATCCAGATGCCGTTGATTGAGCTGAGCCAAAAAATCAAGCTGTTCTCGCTGTGCGGCTTGAGTGACATGCGACGGGCCGTTCAGATCGAGAATCGGTGTTCCCGTTGGTCGAAACAGAGTCCCCGAGAATGTTGATGGCATGAAGCCACTGCCCCAGTTCGGTTGTCCGCTGATCGGGCCACCGCGTTTATCCATCATCACAACATAACCCGGCAGACTTTCATTCTCAGTGCCCAATCCATAAGTACACCAACTCCCCAACGACGGTCTTCCAATAAACGTCTTGCCCGTATTCATCGCAACCAGCGCTGAGCCATGAGCATGACTATCGGTATGGCAAGAATTGATGACCGCAAGCTTGTCGGCGTGCTTGCGGACGTTAGGAAAGTAGTCGGAGATCATTAAACCGCTGTCACCACCCGGCAGAAAACGCCGCCAGTTCGGGGTGAGATATCCCATTCTGCGTCCACCGGAATTGATAAATCGTTTGCCTTCGGGCATCTGCTTGCCAGCATATTTCACGAGTTCTGGTTTGAAGTCGAAAGTATCGACCTGACTCGGCGCACCGTTCATCATCAAGAAGATACAGGCCTTCGCGCGTCCGACAAGGTGACCGTCTCGCGGGGCGAGTGGATTGCCATTTTGCTCGTCCGCGTGAAGTGGATTGAAAAATCCGTCACTTGCCAACAAACCTGTCATCGCAGTTCCAGCGAAACCAGCGCCCATGTTCCAAAGCGATTCGCGTCGAGTTTGTCCGCAGGGAAATTGTTGTCGCATCATTTCAATCCTGATCCAGAAATAAGGAACTATCGAATTCCCAAAGTAGACCTCACTCTCCGAGTGAGGCAGGCAGCAAAACGCGACCCTTGGCGTTCATCACTCGGAGAGTGATGGCTACTTTAATCGCAAATCAAGTGCCATCGGGCGATCATTAGTCGATATACAGGAACTCGTTGCTGTTCAATAACACGTGGCATAAAGACGCTAACGCTCTGTTCTCGGCCAACGCCGCATCGACGGATTTGAAATTATTGATTTGAGATTTCAAATGTTGTGTGGCAAGCTGGCGTTCATCTTCCGTTGGTTTTCGTTCTAAAGCAAACATCCAGGCGAATTCGATTTGCTCGTACTGCGTTGCTGCGGATCTCAAAACGCGAGCCGCAAGCGATTCGCTGCGTGCATGAACGAACTCGTTGTTGATCATTGCCAACGCCTGAGTCGGTACGGTGGTCACATCCCGCTGACCACATGGCAATGTCGTATCGCACTGATCAAAGGCTGTCATCATCGGTGGCATCAGGCTGCGAGACACGTAAATGTACAAACTCCGACGACGTTGTTCTTCCGCTGGCGATGCGTTCCAGACTGCGTCTTTGCGTGAAAACCCTTCGAGTGCTTCGGAACTAATCGAAGGTTTGAATCCTTCGCCACCAACTCGAAGATCGATTTCTCCCGATGCTGCCAGCATGGAGTCTCGAAGTGCCTCCGCATCCAGTCGCCGACGATTCGCACGCCACCAGAATTTGTTGGCAGAATCTCTTTCAGCGTATTCGGCAGCTTTCGGGTGCAATGACGACTGCCGCCATGTCCGTGACGTCAGGATGAGCCTATGAATAGACTTGGCCGACCAGCCGCTCTCGATGAATTCACTGGCCAGCCAGTCCAGCAACTGCGGATGCGTGGGCCGTTCTCCTGTAAATCCAAAGTTGTTGGGAGAACGAACCAGGCCTTCTCCAAAATGGTGCTGCCAGATGCGATTCACGGCCACACGTGCAGTGAGAGGATTGTTTCGATCTGCGATCCAGTCAGCTAACTGGCGACGCCGCCCCGTCGTCTTTGCATTGCCGCTGGCTTCATCAAATTTGCGAAAAATCACTGGCGCGAATGTCAGCGAACCGGGTTCTATGACATTGATCGGTTTGTCGCGTTCGCCATTCTTGAGGACATGCAAAGGTTCCGGAGTTGCCGAGATATCAGTCCAGCCAAGAGCGTTTTCAAAGCCTAGTTCCTCCTTCGAAGGACCACCAAGCAGGGCTCGATCACGCGCCGCAATCGGTCCTGGCCAAAATGCTGAGGCAACTCGATAGTAGTCATCCTGCGGAATCGGATCAAACTTGTGGTCATGGCACCGAGCACATTTGACTGTCAGTCCCAGAAACGCCGTAGACGTCGAATGCACCATGTCTTCAAGACGCTCATATCGATAGTCCTGATCATCATTCGGCTCATCGTTCCATGTCCCCAGCCGTAAAAATCCTGTGGCGATCACTGACGCTTCCGTTCGCTGTTCGATTTCATCACCAGCGAGCTGATCTCGAATGAATTGATCATACGGCATGTCATCGTTGATCGCGCTGACGACCCAATCACGATATTTCCATGCGAAGGGTTTTTCCTGATCTCGTTCGTATCCTGAACTTTCCGCGTACCGCACCAGATCCAGCCAGTGTCTGCCCCAGCGTTCACCAAAATGAGGGCTCGCCAGCAGATGGTCGGCAAGTTCGTTCAACGCCTTCAGTGATAATGTTGCTGAATTACCACCGCCAAGTCGAGATGTCCAGAGTTCCAACTCACTGAACGACGGCGGCAGGCCTGTTACATCGTAGTACATCCGCCGGACGATTGTTCGCGCATCCGATGTGGGGGCCGGTTCGAATTGTTGCGGTGTCAGTTCAGCCAGAATAAAGGCGTCGATGGGATTGATGTCTTTTACGTCCGTCACAACGGGCACTGCAGTTCGAACCAGCGGCTGAAACGACCACCAGTCACGACCGCCTCGAACATCTGTCGTAACTTCATAAAGGTCGAGCGTACGACCGGCTGACCAGTTTGCTCCGGCTGCAATCCAATCAGTCAGGATTGCCTGTTCAGCAGCGGGAAGTTTCTGTGGAATGCCTTTGACGGTTGGCGGCATTTCACCGCTGCTGACTCGTGCAAGCAAGATACTTTCGTCAGGCTTCCCTGACACGACAACCGCGCCAGATTCCCCACCGCGCTGCAGCCCCGCATATGATTCAAGAGACAAGCCACCCGATGGCTCTTTGCCTTTATGGCATTCAAGACATCGCCGGACGATCACCGGTGCGACATCCGTTTCAAAATCGCCCGCCTGTACTGTTGCACTGAAGGCGATACCAAACATGTAAATCAGCAAACGCAACCGTTTGCTGTATTGAAACAGCGTAAAGAAAAACATAGAACAACTCTGTGGGGAGAATTGAGGGCTATCGAACGGAATCGATTTCTGCTTCGACAGTCCCAAGTTTCTGCCAAAGGCCCCATCCGGCTCTTCCGGATTGGTGAATGCGATGGTGAGCCAGAAAACGCAGGCCAGAACCCTCCCCCCAATTCTTCCCCTCCTGCCGCTTTCGGCGACAGGAGGGGAAGGCAATGTTTTTTCGGGGGGTCGGTATTGAGCTCACCATCTGATTCACCAATGGCACGAGGCCATTGGGGTCGAAATTGGAACAGTCGAACTGCCCCGCATCTTAACAAGTTGCTGCAGTCGCGGAGTTTTGAACCGCAAATATTTTTTGCCCGGCGAATCTGGCAGTGGGTTGCATTTTCTATTCAACTCCCGCAAAAATAGACGCATGAAAAACGACACCTCCGATACTGTCACGATTACGTTTCGCATCCCTGGCAATTGGGCTCATCCCGGCGAAATCATCGAACGAATGCCAACCGGCTACCGCCTGACGCCGGAAGCGTTGGTGCTGCCAGATGGGCAGAAAATAGAGTTTCACCCAGCACCTCCTGACGATCAGTTTGTGGGCGTCTTCCAGTCGGCCTGTCGGACACAACTCACTGAAGAAGAAACGGAAGTGCTCCATTCCTACTCGGCAAATCTTGTGCTGAGCGGATCTGGCGGAACATTGAATCAGGCATGGACAATGATGGAAGCTGCGTCCGCAATTATTCAAGCGGGTGGAGCTGGCGTATTCATCGACAATAGTGCATTAGCGCATTCCGGTCAGGCCTGGATGGAAATGGCCAGCAGCGGCGACACTGACGCCTTGAGTTTTGCATACGTCAGCGTCATCCACGGAGATCCCAACATCTGGACCATGGGAATGCACATGCTGGGACTGCCCGATATCGAAATGGGTCAGGACTGCGGCCGGGGTGATGACGTCATTGAAATCATGCGCTACCTTTGTGCCAGCAAAAAGCCGTTTGGTGACGGCCACATTGTTGCCAACGAAGATGGCCCTCGATTTCACGTCTTTGCTAAAGACGACCAGCGATCACAACCCGCTGGTCCGATGTTCAATCCCTACGGACGCCTGCTGCTGAAAAGCGTCCGTCGCATGGCTGAAGAGAACTGAAGAAGATGACTTTGGACGCCGAAGCGGGATCAACAAGAGAATGTGAAACGCAAAAGGAGGGAAACGCAGGGGACATTCTACTTTACGAGCGACAAAAGGTGGCACGAGCGACAAAAGGTGGCGATAACCGAAAACCGGAGTTCAAGGTACTGCGACCGTAAGCGAACCTAGAGTGCGACACAACAGTGCCGCATTTCCAACGCGGCAAAGAGGCGATGTAAAGGGTTTCAGTTCGTCATGATGCCACCGCCAATCGTGATGCCACCGCCAATCGTGATGCCACCGCCAATCGTGATGCCACCGCCAATCGTGATGCCACCGCCGATCGTGATGCCACCGCCGATCGTGATGCCACCACCCTCCGCGATTGCGTCCCCGAGCAATAAATTCGGCCCCCAGCCAGTCCGCCGTCCGCGCCCTGCGATTCCGCCCCAACGGGGCAAAATGTGATAGCCTGGGGCAACGCCCCA
>Ga0105055_10009338_pt1 | contig 12556 bp, 4 predicted proteins | sample BON03_FD_78090 | JGI IMG/M metagenome (GOLD analysis project Ga0105055, IMG submission 78090) | Freshwater microbial communities from Lake Bonney liftoff mats and glacier meltwater in Antarctica - BON-03 | ecosystem: Environmental > Aquatic > Freshwater > Ice > Glacier meltwater | place: Lake...
ATCTTATCGTTTCGAATCAATAATAACTGCGCTACTGCCCGCATTACTTCATGGAGTACATGATCCACAGCAGTATCACCACTAGCTCCAGAGGTGGTGGCCACGGCAGTAGGATTATGCGTTGCTTGTGCCGTATGCAGAAAATGCATTAGTAACCGGTACAGCCCTACCACCTCTTCCCCCGATAGCAGCAGCTGTTTTTCCAGCGATGCACGTGTGACAAGTCGTGAGATATTGGCATAGTCACCCACAGTCAAGTACTTGGTAGGCAATGAAGCAAAAATCATGATCGCGGCTGCTACCTCGTTGGTCCAACACGGCTGTCTGTGAGGCAACCGCACAACACAGGTGATCTCAATGATTTTGGATAGACGTTGTAGTGCTAAATGATGCAAAGGCGTATACTGACTGGAATTTGTACTGTACTGAGGTAGCGCATCTGCAATGTTTTTCAAATCTAACAGATAGTTCATCATGCTTTGTCTATCATAAATAGCCGTTTCTCCATCAACTTGATATTCGCGGTCAAATAAATTGTTATTTGGGTCTAAAGCACTTGCGCGACCGCTTCCACCACCACCTCCTGCTGCGGCTCGGGGCGGGGTCAGCGGGGCGGCGCCAGCACCATCTTGCTGGTTATTACTTGCACCACTTGCGCCTCCTGCAACTTTCCCTCCTGCAACTTTCTCACGGCCACTGCCGCTTGCAGTGCTGGCACCAGGTCGTTGGCTGTTCCCTGCATGGCTATAGCTATTGTTATTGCAATTGCCCACATTAGGCTTGCCACGGTTGTTACCGACGCGGCTTTGGTTGGCTGGTGGCCCTCTGCTTTGCCCACCGCTAGGCCTCGGCCCCGGCCCTTGTCCGCCGCCCTGCCTCTTCTTGCTGCTGCTCGAGCTCGGGCCGGCGGTGCTCCACTCACTGTCGTCCTCTCCAATAGCACTCGCAGCACTAGCTTGCAAATGCGAGCTAGAGCTAGAGCTAGAGCTAGAGCTAGAGCTAGGGTTGGGGAGCGGTCTGCCAGCGTCGGTGGACTTAAAAGGGCTGGAGGGAGTGCTCTTGCTGTGGCGATCATCGAGATCTGCTGAATCGGGCTCACGGCTGCGTCCCGGGCTTCTCCAGACGCCAGATGCTGCGCCCCACACACTCGAGTTATGGTCAAGATCATTTAGGCTTTGAGTTGATGGCGTATTGTTTGCAGTCCATGCGCCACCACCGCTGCTGTTGTGACTCGTGTCTTTGTTCTCAGAATCTTTACCTGCACTGTTCTTGGCATGTCGCGGATAAAACGGTTTCGCATCTTTAGAAATCTCCATGATTTTAAATCTAAGTACCAAATATTCTCGGTTACTTCTCCTTTTGTCTCCAAGTTTTTGAGGCTCTGCCTTTTGGAAAGTGGTGCTGTTAGTGACTATCAAGAGTCTAATCCTTGTTAAAAGAACCTCAAGGTGTTAATATTACGTTATGCTTCACTCTGGGGGGAGTATCGTCTATGTGATAATCTGTTTATGTACTGGCGAGCAATTGAAAAACATACGATGTTAGTTCTTTCAAAACTTCACCCTGGTTAGTTTGAGACGACCGACACAATATTTTGAAGTGTTTTTTCACCCAATAACAGGTCATATTTTGCAATGAGTGCATTGACAGATGAACCCGCTATAGCTACTCCACCATTTTTAAGTTCATTGGTGTCTGATGGTGATGATCTTCTGGAAAAAGACACTCTGGCACCTTGGACATCGATAGATGCTGAAGAGCATGCTTATGACGAGGCGACGCAACAGATGCTCCTGGAAGCAGCAGAAAGACAAGCCATAATGACTGGAAGGGTGCTAGTAGTAACAAATATCAGCAAGATGCCAAATATTATTCAATTACTGCTGGTTGCCAAGGCACATGCATTCATCCCGGTGATCGTAAGCTCTAAGAAGACCTCAAGCTTTGAGCTTATGAAGATACACGCACCATTCTTCCGGCTTTCTAACATGGACGAGTGCCAAGCTTGGCTTAAAAAGCACGAGGTTCCTCTGCTAGGGATCGAAATCATGGATACAGCCATTAGCGTGGACAAGGAGCCCTTTTGTAACCGTATTGCTTTCATGCCGGGCAATGAAGGCACCGGGCTCTCAAATGCCCAAAAGAGAGCTTGTGACGGATATGTCATCATCCCTCAATACGGTAAGGCGTCCGCTTCTCTGAATGTGCATATTGCCACGTGCCTGGTCCTATACAGGTATGTCTCATGGAATACTGCTGGAAATAGTAGTAGTAGTAGTAGTAGTAGTAGTAGCAGCAGCAGTAATGCGAAAAAGGATAATAGATAGCTGTATATTGGGCATATGCCAAGCGAGCATGGGAGAGGCAAAAGGTTTGAGGTGCCAGCTGTGGGAGAGGGAGCTGTCAGTGCAGGTAATGTGTGAAGCCATTATATTTGTATCTGTGTGGTAGTAATTTGTAGGGAATAAGCATGAAGCTACACAGAGCGACCATCTTTTACATCCCAATCACTAGCCATATTGTTAGAGCGACAGATCTTAAGCAAATTCTATTAAAGGCAAGAAAAGGTGACCGGATCTCGGGGTTCCCACTTCCATACGGACGGTCGGTCCCATAAATGTTTCCCCTTGTGGGCCATTTCTGAAGCCACCACATTTTTAGCATTGTTGTTTGCGGCCAATCACACAAGCAAGATGTCCAAGATTAACACTGAGTTGCTAGAATCATGCGTGGACAAGGTATGTATAGCAGCTCGAAACAACATTATTGCTTAATATGTTTTTATAAGTCTAGAAAATGCGTTCTATTGCTATCGCCGTGCAGGATGCGGATCGCATGGTCCTAACGACTTAAAGAAATCAAGGATCCCCTCACAAGTGCATTCTTACACGAATCTCGCATCATTTACCTATCAGCGCTAACCTTATAATCCCTATTCTCTGTTATTGACCCCAATTCTCATCTCAATCCTTCTCCTTCTGCAGCTCCTCGCCTACTCCAGAGGAGAGAATGTTGAGATCAACAAAAAGGAGGTCAAGGGCAAGAAGAGAAACTTCTGCGAGACCATCGAGTTGCAAATCACCCTTAAGAACTACGATCCCCAGAGAGACAAGCGTTTCTCCGGTACCTTCAAGCTTCCTACTCCCCCCAAGGCAAAGTACACTGTGTGCGTCCTTGGTAACCAGAAGCATTGCGAGAAGGCTGACCAGATCGGTGTTGACAAGATGAACATCGACGACTTGAAGAAGTTCAACAAGAACAAGAAGTTGATCAAGAAGTTTGCTCAGAAGTACGATGCTTTCTTAGCCTCTGACATCCTCATCAAGCAAATCCCTCGTATCTTGGGTCCTGGACTTACCCGTGCTGGTAAATTCCCCGCCAACTTGGGTGATAACGACATCCTTCAGGAGAAGATCGACGTCATCAAGGCCACTATCAAGTTCCAGATGAAGAAGGTTACCTGCTTGTCTGTTGGTGTTGCTAACGTTGAGTTGACCAAGGAAGAGACCATGCTTAACATCCAACTTTCTATTAACTTTTTGGTATCTCTTCTTAAGAAGGCTTGGCAAAACGTTAAGGTTCTTTACATCAAGAGCTCCATGGGTCCTGCCTTCCAGATTTACTTCTAAATCTTTCGTGTTCTGGATAAGTGCTTCACATGTGCTCCAAGCATGGTGTGAGCCTTACTCGGGGATACGAACTTGGTTTATATGCAGAGTTATTGAAATCCTATAAAACCAAAGGATTTTACCCACGAGAATCGCATGGCGTTTGAACCCGATCTTTATCACTTTCCTGTCACTATATATATGTATATGTATAGGCTATAGATAGGCGAGTAAAAAAGAAGCCCAGCATTAAACGGTCTCCTGTTAGTTCAGGTGTTATCAGTCTGCGGCTTTTCTGATCAAAGCATTTGGGGAGCTGTTGCGAGTGGTTATTATTATAGAATAATAGCGAAATCCATTTGTTAGTAGTAGCCTTTTTTTAAATCTTCTGACATTTTTAACTGAGGGAATTTTATTGGTTCTTCAAGCTCTCCTTTTCTCACAGCTACTTCCTTCCTATGTACTCTCTCCATCGCAGTTGTACACTAGCATTGCCGGGTGCCAGAAAGCGTGTCACACTAGCTGCAGAGAAGCGGGAAGGGGAGTGGTTATAAGTGGTTCTAGAAGCGATTCAGGGAGTCGGAAACAGGTAGGAAGAAACAGAGTTCCCCCGTGTGGGTCGACATCGGTACGATCGGGCCGAGTGAAAGTTGCATTGCATTTTCAACCGTCTTCAGGCCTGTCTACCACAAGATTTGGAATATTTTCATCTATTGACTATCAAATAGTAGTTGCAATCACTGCTTCAACCCAATTTCTCACACAGACTTGATATTACGAATTATAAATGTCTGGCATTCCGAACAAGCCAAACAAAAATGCCCTGGGTCATCTAGATGCACAGGATCGTTGGGAAGCGGAAGACATGCTGATCGGCTTGGGCATGAAGTACTATGGACTTGTTTCTCATACCAGAGTCGTCGATATGTATACGTTGAAGCAGATTTATGTGAAAGCGATGTCGACGACAACCGGTAAAGAAGACGCCGAAGCTCTGTCCACCGCAGCAAAGACACATGCATTGGATGCATTACCACCTGTGCCGCCTGTAGCTGAACCAGGAGCACCTTCTACCATCTTACACGCAAGTCCTACTGCAAGATACCCATTTGTAGACCCTGGTAGTGCCAATCCGCTGGTGGTTGCTCCACCACCTCCATTCTTATCAGCAGCCCAACCGATCAAACAGAAGCTAGCCGCACAAGCATTCGCAGATTTATCTGTTGGCCGTCGTGGCATGCGCGTGCAAGACATCCCTGCAGGTCTGGCTGCACTGGGCCTGGCCCTGGACGCAGCGTTGATTCCAGCTTTCAGAGGTAGGAACCAGGATATGGTCATTAACATGGACAAATGGCAGACTGTGGTGAAGCGCTTTGTTGCCAGAGAAGAAGCAAAACAAGACACGTGTATACAGTCCGTATCAGCACCGTTAGATGACCTCGGTGCAGGCGAATCAAAAGACTTAGGCTCAGGAAATGCATTCCGAGAAATTGAGGGTACGCAATTTGATCCCCGCACACGTACTCAGAGAAGGCAAGACTTCGCTGCAGTATTCGCACGTTACCAGCGCAAAGAAAAACAATGTCAAGGACAAGAAGATTCTACAAGAAATATTGCTGATATGTTTCTCAAGGGGCCTATTGGCAGGGAATTGTTCGAACACGAATTCTCCTGGAATCCGGACCAAGAAAACGATATTGCATATAACCCGAACCTTCGAGAAGCTTTTAGCAGAGATAGTGACGAGGAGTCACTTGACGCGCATGATGAACGTATGTTTTTAAAAGCGCTTGGAATGAAAGTGCCGCACAGAGCTCCTTACAAAGAATCTGTTGCGCTGAGAGATGCGGTCGATATCCGGTCGCATCCCGCATTGAAGCAAACGCTGCAAGGGGTGAAAAATAAGTCGTCTAAGGATGATGAGAAACACAAGCAAAGAGAAGCAGCTAGGCAGCTAGAGCGTGATGCTAGCAGTGCAGAAGGCTGGGTGCGGCGGAAAGGGGGCTGGGTGGCTGATTTCGGACCGTCCAGGAAGAGCAAAGAAGGCCTCGAGTACTTGCGCAAGTTGGATGCCAGTGACGAGGCAGCGTATGATGAGCTGTATTCAGAAGCACAAAGTGCAGGTGTAGGTGGATTAAGCTCAGAAACGATAAGTATGTTAACTCAACGCTTGAAGCTCGCGGCTGCCAGCGGCGTTGTCCTGAGTGCGATGGAGGGCACGGTCCCCGAAGGCTCCGTTTCATCGGGCAGTACTATCGTGATAGGTGCGGACCAAGGGGAAAAGGAAGTACCCCACAAGAAGAAGCACCACGGGCATCATGGGCATCACGGCAAGAAGAGTATGGCGATGGAGTCCGTATCTTCCTCTCCTTCTTCTTCTTCAATTGCCTCATCGCAAACATCAGCATCATCTTCATCGGCAACAGGAGCAGGGTCAGAATCAAGTGCTACCGGTACTACCAGCAACACTAGCAACACAAGTACTGAATTAACTCCAAAATCCCAGAAGCGAGTTGATAACATGATGAGTAGTAGCACGGATAAAGTAACGGTGAAGGTGCAGCATTCCTGGTCGAAACAGGCGGGGAAGTAGAGCGGCCATTGATTCATTAAGTTTCAAAGGTTATACTTCTGTGATATATGCTAGGCCGGGTTAAGGCAAGAGGAATATATAATATGTATGTAGAAGTAACGAATAAAAGTGGCGTTCGTTTATATTTACACGATGTTGTTGGTTTCTAATATTTATATTTGCATAAATAGAATAAAATAAGCGGCAGCAGAAAGCTTTTTGCTGATATTAATTTTATTGGATTTATTGTTGGCGTAATGTCTCTATTATGGCATCTATAGCAACTAATTCTTCTGTTCTACCGAGAGTTACCAAGAGAGAGCGGCACTGCTGTGCCGCTTGCAGCCTCAGTTTCATCCCGGCTTCCCCCTCTGTTCCATCCCCTAAAATTACTTGATACTCATCTATAGCTCGTGCTGCTTGCTGCTGACCAGCTAGCACATCACCCAATAACTTCCGTGTGTAAGGCGACCCTTTACCTCCTTCTGCAGATAGCGCTCTTCGGATCAGATCTTCCGCCGTTTGTAACTTATCCACGGAAATGAAGGCTGTGCCTAGTTCGCGTAAGACGGGGGAAGCCGACAAGCCCAACCGTAATGCTTGATTCAACGCTGCTTCAGCTTCTTTAAGTTTGTGAAATCCACTGCCTAAACAAACTAAGCATTGGTATGCCCACACTTCTGCATTCCTGTTGTCCAGCAGGTTAGCGTCTCGCAAGGCGACCTCCGCATCCTTCAGACGATCAGTTCTGAGGAAGCCGATGGCACTCACCAGCGCCAATGACGAGGAGGTATATACTTGCTGTCCTGCAATACTAACTGCTAACGATGCAGGTATTCTACCAGCATATAATAGCAACTTAGCGCATTGTAAGTAGCGATCTAGAGGGATACGAGATGCGATATTTGCATTTGCAGCTGTGTTAACGGCAGATGACAAGGCGTCTACAGCAGCATTATTATCGCCCACACAGGTCGAAACAGTTGCCAAGCACAGCATGCCATCTACTACATCGCCACTATCTTCGCTGCACTGGACGGATGCCTCCGCCAATTCGCGCGCGTTTTGAGCACTACCGAACAAACAGGCCTTAGCCTCAGCTCGCTTCAACAAATGACGAATAAAAGGAGCTGTGGCACAGGGCAGATCCTTAGCTTTAGCAACAGTATCTGCAGCAGTTTCACATTGAGTAGCCATCTTCGTTGCTTCAGCAGTCAAGGATAAAAATCCATTATTGGATAGGAATAAGGATACACGTGCAAGTATCAAAACATACGTGCGCCTGGGCAAGCCGTGTTGATCTACTGCCGGCTGGACATCCAATGCCTCGTATGAGCGTACAGCTAGCCTTAATGCCTTTCGTGCGCGCAATGCTTGACCAGTACATGAGAAATGCACGGCCAATACCCCATAGGTCTGCGGGTCGACCGGGCACAGCTTCTCGCTGTCATATCCTGAGAAATCGGAAAATGAGGACATGCCGCTCCCAGCGCCACCGTTCAGTTGCTGGTCGACAGTTGCCTGCAAGGCAATAGATGCTTCCTCCACTTGTCCAGATTCATGATAAACACAAGCCAGCAGCTGTCGAGTAGCCCATGTGTCAGGGGAGGCTGAGACAGCAACTGCGAGCGCTTCTCTCGCCCTGGCCAAGTTGTGTTCTGCAAAGCCGCGGTGGGACTCAGAGCCTTCTGAGTCGCCCCAGCTCGCGCAAGCACCGCTAGATTGCCCTGCTTTTGCAGATTGACGCAAATAAAAGTTGCCTAATTCGACATGTACATCATGCGTGTAAGTACTAAGCGAAGAATCATTGGAGAGCAGAAGCAGCCTTTCCAGATGCCTCTGTTCTGCATCTACTACGCGCCCATCGGCCTCGGCATCTAGCGCCTGATCTAGCAAACGCTTCAACAGTTGTGTGGCACTTTCTGTCTGGTCATCTAAATAGGCTGCTTTGTTCAATTCAGTCTCGTCCTTATCTACAACAGTAGCATGGAAAATGCCGTTCAACACGTGATTGCATTGCTTCACTAAGAAGATATATAAATCACTGAGCAATTGATCAGACAAAACGACTTCTTGGTTATCTGCTGACATTGCTTGACCACGGGAACCGAACCGAGCTCGCACAACACGCTGTATTTTCGGCTTCAGGCTCTCTTTTAGACTGTGATAAGAGCCACTCGTGCTCAAGTAGTGCAGAAATTCGATCTTTCTGTCATCAAAAGACTTGTCCTTGGAAGACGGACGGTCATTAGAATCCTGGGATTCGTCAGGAGGATATAATGCTAAATATTCAGTACCGATAGAGCGAACTGCAGTTGTGATTTGCTCTTTTAATTCGGCTATGGCATCACGATTCGCGTTCGGTGTAACTTTCACAGAGCGAGGTTTGTCCACGGACAAACTGCCACTTGCAGACAATTCTGGAACTTCCTCCACTAGCGGAGAATTGACTGCGACAGTGATATTAAACACACTTGCCTCATCGAAACCTTCTCCAGTGAGCTGACCGGCACAAGTGTACGATTGCACACCAATTTGCCCTAAGTCGGTGATATCGATGGTACCTGCTGCGGTCAAAGCTGTACCCTCTGCCACTCCACCTTCCAATGGGGTACGCGTGATATTGACTGGAATAGCACTGGCTGCACCACTAGCAAAGGCTTGCACTAAGGATCTGACTCTGGTACGGTTGAGGAACACGCCGCCGGCACTGGTCCAGCGCAGGCTCCACAAAGCTCCAACTGCACGAATATCAGCTTCCACTTCCATTGCACCAGCTTGGTCGGCATTCCAGCAGATGGTGCCTTTCAATGAGAAAGGAGGCAAGATAGAAGCTTCCCCAGCATCACCAATTGTCAAGATATATTGCGCTAACTGAGCTTGAGTTTCCACCAATTTGGGAATCGCCGCCAAGTACTGCGCGCGCAGTTCTGCCGGTGTTTTGGCTACTTTGGCCTTTGGATCTATCACGTCCTCGTACACTAAGCCCCAAGCACCAGGAGGTGCAACAAGCGAAGCATCCGGCCATTGCAGCACTTTGCAGCCCAAGCAGAACTCGCTCAAGTTGTTGTCCGCGAAGAACCTCCAGGTGACACTTGACAGCTCCGACACGATGGCCCCGGCACATTTCGCGAAAGGGGTGCAGCCGCCTTGAGTGCAGCCTTTGACCATCATGAGTGCAGCAACTGGTAATAGCAGTTCAGCGAAGATGCTTCCGGTAGGGGCTTCGCCCTCCGCGCCCGCATCGCCTGCTCCAGCCTTAGAAATTTTCACTCTCACTTCTACTGTAGCTAATGCGCTGACAACTTCTTCGTTGAGATCAATATAATCACTCATTTGACAGAAGTTTTGGAATCCCAGTGTGTATACAGTAGGTGCCTTAGGAGGTTCTTTGGATTCAGGAGCCTCCTTGGTTTCTGCATCTGCTTCTTCCGTGGCTGCTACCACAGGCTCTACGGGCTCCACCGGCTTGCGAAATGGGGTCAATTTAGCACTTCCAGCAAATTTTTTCTTGGTCTTCAACCACTTGAATACATTGGATGGATCCACAATTTCTACGTCAGCTCGTAGTAATAATGTCTCATCAGCACCTACTGGGTCCTCTGCGAATGCCAGTTGTAGTGAGTCCAATTCCACATTTATTGCACCTGTCGTAGACATTTCAATTAGCTATCTAGGTGAAGTTACTAATTGAATGAAGATTAGATCCAATAGAATCACCTCGCCGACTCTTTTCCCTCTTCTGTTCACTCAGGTCGTTGCGGACCGGTTCCCACTTTTGTGGGAATGCGTTGATGGGCATGTTAAGACGGTCTTATGACCTGGTTCTTAATCAAAATTAAGTGATACGCATCTTGAGTTATCAATTAGGTTATTTTGCACCCAGGAGATCTTTCTGGAATCACCAAGGAAATGTCTAGATCTGCTTTATTGCAAGCATATGATGGGCATGCCAAGGCACTGCCACAAGCTGCCCGCAGAACATGTGCCAGTGTTCTATTCAATTGTGTACAAAGTGTGCAAGAAGTAATGGGCCCTAAAGAAGTTGACCAATGCGCTATAGCACCAAATGAAGTGATTGTGGGGGACATTCTCGTTGTACTACCACAGGCAGGCACCAATGCAACATTCACTTCTTTACTTGCAGCAGAACGTAAAGCAGCCAGAGCAGCAGCTGAAATGGGCAAAGACATCATCTTATTGCAAGCTAGTGATGCGAAAATGCTTGAATCCGCTTGTTGCATAGTGACTCTGCTGTCGCAAGCAGACACAGATTTGGAGCCAAATCCGCTGGTGATAGCGCTACAGGAATTCGAATATCGGGCACAAGTGCGTAAGCAAGTTCCTCTGTTACTACGTGGCAAGCGGCCGGAGCCAAAAGGGTTTCCGCTGGTGTCAGATAGCTGCATGTTGCTGTCCGTCAACGAGGCCGAGCTGCGCACGTTCTGCAATTTGCCCACGAAAGACTTGTATACTTTCAATCAAATGCAAGAAGCTGATGATTTGATCAAAGCTGTGAGTCAACCATTACCTGATTTTACCAAGAGCGTATCTCGCAATGCTGGCGGAGATAGTCTTGTGCTGGGACGGAGGTACTATCAGTATCACAGCGCTTCCAGCCTGGCCCAAGTCTTCAGCTCGGAGAACTTGAAAGAACCTACAGTTTTACAGAAGTATTATCCTGCTACAGATGAGCTGATTTACTTGTTACACTGGCCGCCGCCCCATCGCAGAATGAGCGTGACAGATTGGGCACCAGGAGATAATATGCAGTTGCACGGTGCCGGCACAGGGCTGCCAAACTCGGGTTCCTTCCAACAAGATAATGTGATGATTACACCCGCAGGTAAAGCGATTGTGTTAGCAAAGCAACTATATTCCACTGGGGCTGCATGGATTTCTGTGCATTTGGATGGCGCAGTGTTCGGATTACGCTTCCAAAACGATCTCTGTAATTATGCTCTCTCACGCGGCTGGAAACCATATCGGCGGGGCGCTGACGTGGGAGAGGAACTGCAGCCGGAACCAGCGCCAGAGTTGGCGATAGAGCCGGATCCTGAGCCAGTTGAAGGTGAGGAAGGCAACGAAGGCGAAGAAGGTGAGGAAGGCGAGGAAGGCGAGGAAGGCGGAGGGGAAGGAGACAAGGAGGGCGAAGAAGGAGAAGGAGAAGCAGGGGGAGAGAAGGCGGCAGCACCAGCAGCTACTCCGAAACCTGAGCCCGAGCCTGAACCTGAGCCTGAAGTGGCATCTCCTGCTGCTTTTGTATACGAAGATGAAGATTTATCTCGTGTGGTCATACACGAAGGTCCCGTTCCCAAGAAACCTAAGCGTGATAAGTATGGCACCATGATGATGACGCATACGGATATGGCCGGGCTGAGCACGGTGGCTTGCTCCAACGGAACCTTACGCTTCTACTCCAGCATTCCTGGCATTTTGCACAATGAAACAAGCATTGGCGAAGAAATTAGCCGCACTATTGCACCAGAAGGAACAATTTCAATAAAATTGAGGAACGGTCCTTATATTCGCGATGTCTTGTGTAGAAATGGTGACCGAATTCTGTACCGGAACATTGGATTCAACGGGAAATTCCAAGAAAAGGGGTTTCATTCCAAACTGTTAAAGGATGCGCCATCTGGATGGAGTTTTATTCGATTAAATGCAGATGGGAAAGTATTATTCTACACGAGCATAGCTCAGAAAGCCGGCATTCAGCATGCAACATTCAAGAATATTCGCACGGTGAGCATCGATGCGGAGACAAAAGCGTTAGTTGCAAGCTACGTTGATGGCCGCACAGTTGTCAGCTACAAAGATGGACTGTTGGACGTCTCATTTTCTGATGGTACAAAATGTATCACAGTCAATAACCTCATCACACTGATCTCCAAGAAGAACTTACCAACAGTCGAGGTGGACTTGGAGATTGACGCCATGTGCATCGGGCATGCGATGGGAAAGCAGGTCAGTATTGCCAAGGGCGGCTTGCGTGTCAGATCGCGCATCGCATTGACTGATGGCTCTGCGATGATGGTGAAATACAATACATCTATTACAGCGGAATGCAATGGGTCTTTAAAGCTAGTCAAGCGAGATGGAACAGTCATTATGGCGTTGGATACAGGGGTAGTTACTCTCTCTCCGAAGACTGCCTGGGATGCGGCAGCTTTAGCTGAATTCAAAGACGAAGCAAAAGATGCATACGCTCCTCCAGCACCACCAGGAAGTGCTACTGAATTGCCAAGAGTCACATCTGCTGCATCAGCAACTATTAAGATGATTCCATCGGATACTTCATTGCTGGTGCACGGTGGAGCCGATGATCGTGTGAATCAGTCTGTAACTTTCGAAGGTGAGAATTTATCACAAGCCA
>Ga0105055_10009339_pt1:2500-12555 | contig 12555 bp, 13 predicted proteins | sample BON03_FD_78090 | JGI IMG/M metagenome (GOLD analysis project Ga0105055, IMG submission 78090) | Freshwater microbial communities from Lake Bonney liftoff mats and glacier meltwater in Antarctica - BON-03 | ecosystem: Environmental > Aquatic > Freshwater > Ice > Glacier meltwater...
CAAAATTCGCCTCAATCCTTGCCTTGACAGGCACACTCTGCGCCTTCTCCGCAATCTTGGACTTGTCATCTTGTTTGGTCTGTTGTTCCTTGCCTGTGTGTACAACAGAGACATACATCTCAAAAAAATGAAAAAAATATGTACATACACTAGATGTGTGTGTTTGCAAAAGAAATACATACCCCAGTCAGAGCTACTGACGGCCAAATGACGCAGCGCATTGACGGCATAGAGTTCAAATATATGAACACACATACACACACACATGCACACACAAATATGCATCTACATATCTATATAAATATATATATATATCATAAATATACATAAATACATATACATATATATATATATATATACATACATACATAAACGTTCCTTCCGGTGCCAACAACAAATTGCAAGGTTACACAAGTAAAAAGGCCTGTCACATACGACACAGAGACATATTCAAATGCAACCAAGAAACATACCGTGGAAGGTCGCATTACCAGCTGTGATGACAATATCTCCAACCAACTTGTCTGGGGGAGTCAGCGGCGTTAAAGTGCATTGCAATGTTGAATCAGTGATAACAACGAGTGGCCTGCACGGGATCAAGGTTGCGCCCACCAGTTCTCCGAACAGATCTCGCGCGTCGAGACCGAAGTTCTTGCCTGCGATAGTGACTGTGATTGGTACCTTAGGCGTGGCTGGGTCAAAAGTTGCAGGAGACAAGGATCTAATCTCAGGTGACTGATACTTCATCCAGCCGCTTCCCACAGCAATCTGCTCGAAGACACCACTCTTGTAGTGTACAATCAGATCAAACTGACCACCAACCCACGACGGCGATTTACACTTCATGCGCGTGCCGGCCAAGTCAAGACTGACCAACGAGGCGCACACCTTAGATTTTTGTTTATCGATGTTGCCATCGTTTGCCAGTCGCCCAACCCAAACTGTATAGCCATCCGCCGTGACGCCACCGCCCACCAAGAGAATCTCAATTATTGTTCCGCCAGCAGCTGGCAGTACCCTGGGCGCAACCGAATACAATTTCATTTCAAAGTAGGCAAAGTTGCTGAAGCCAGCATTATTGTATGCAGCCACCCTGAAGTTGTAACGGCGGCCGGGGCGCCTTGGATCGCTCTGCGACGGCCAGAGCACTGAATTGACAATGGCGCTGGCTGCATGCACTTGGACTGTAGGGCCCAACTGCGCACGCGCCACTCTCACGGCGTGCTGAGTCGTGTCACGTAGAATTCGACTCCGCTACAGCCATCACCACCGTTGTAGATTTTAACATTAGGTGCTGACACATACTTGAAGCCGGGTGAAGTCACCATAATACTATTCACCTTGCCGTCAGCCACAGTGAAGGTACCTGAAAATTCCTGGCCACCACCGCCGATCCCTTGGAGGGTACCACCAGCAGTACAGTCTGTCCCTTGGCTTCCAAGACAACTGCACTTAGCACCACCAGAAGCTACACCAGTAATAGTGCAACTGCATTCGTTGGGCCCATAAGTTCTGAAAGTGGTCACTGCCAGGACGCCGCGAGATTCTGCCTTGACAAACATGATTTCATCACCAAGTCAGATGTACTTGCCAATAAGTTGGTCGGTGTCAAGCACAGCTAGAATAGTAGAACCACCCAGCCCAAGAGCTCCAGTGGCGAGAAATGTTCTGAAATCGACTGGATAATCCATAATATTTCCAGAGGAAACAATACTAGTGTTGCCACGAGGACGTTGATTGCCGTGCTCACCACCTGTGACCAGGCCGGGGGTCTCGCAGGCGCAGTTGCCTGAAAGGCAAGTGGATGCGGTCCCAGCACATGCTGTGGCAAAGTTGATCGAAGGTGTCACCATTCCTGATATAATCGCGCTCTGGTGTGTGCGAATGTTGTAGGGAAAGATGTGATTCTGCACGTTACATCCTTCGTTGATGAAGTCGTCGCCAGCCCGACATTTGACGCCTTGGAACCCTTTCTTGAAATCCAGACTCCCTCCCATGCTGAAATCAGTGGCGCCCATGTTGAGCACCTGTACTCCATTGCACTTGCATCTAGATGGACCCTTTGAAGTACCGTTGGAGTTGCATCCGCAGTCTTCACCTCCAGAGGCGACAGGATGGATTGCCCTGGGGGTTGAAAACTGGCCGCGCCTAACTCGCAAGTGCGGATGTGTCGCGTTGGCATAAAGAACTTCCATAATTTCTTCCTCGATCTGAATGTATCTTCCATTTAGATAGCGGGCAGGAGCGTTCAGTCTAATGACTTCGCCATCCAGTGTAGTGGGCTCGTCTAGAATAGCCACCATCTCTTTGGTCACAACACCTTCATCAAGATTATCCAGTACGACTAAAGTCTGAACGTTAGTCTTCCAGAAGAGGTCTGAGGTGAATTGAATGATGAAGCCTAGGCGAGGAGTCGATGAGCTCGGAAACTGGGATATCCAGTTCAATTTGAACCGCATCAATAGGCCGTCCAAACCGCTCAGACCTTCTTTTGGACCCCCTTTCGGATAGGTCTTTGGATAGGAGCCGTCAGCAGGCATAGTGATGGCAGCACCCGAGCTGATCCAGACTACAGCCTCTTTGTTGGCTGGCAACTGTTTCTTTGGGCCCAAAGTCAAAACCAGTGTTTCTGTGAATGAAGACCACGCGGCATTCTGGAAGACTGGGTCAGGCTGGTTTTGATTACATCCACAGTTGTGCGTCCTGTACAACTCGCACCCGCAAGAGCATTTCAGAAAGAGTGCGCACTCGCAAGTGCAAGTGCGTGGGATGCATTGACAGCTACAAGTCACATTGGGCTCTGGCACATAACTTGACTGGCCATTCGAGTCGCAGACACACGACGAGCAGTCCCCAGTCGCATTGTAGGTGATAGGTGGCGTGAAGGGGTTGCCTGTGGCGTCGCAAGAGCACACTCCATCATCATGAGGATCCAAGCAGGTGCCTGTGGTATTGTAGAGCGTTGCAGGGGTTATAGGTTGGCCTGATAGCGAACAGTCGCATTCACCGCAAGCACACCACGGCACCGACATATTGGCATCTACAGGTGCTATCCCCGTGATGCGCTGCGTAGAGTTGTTTTCGGAATGTGTGCACGATCCGTTGCCTTCAGCGGCGCGGGTAATCTTGTAATTGTTGCGAGGCGTTTGTATGCGACCCTCTGCGTCACACAAGCATGCATCGCTTCCGTAGGGCTGGTATGAGTGAGCTAGCAGCAAAATGCTGGCGTCGTTGTTGATAGACAGGTAGCCTGGGCCCTTGAATTTGGGCAGATGAATGTCCAGTGTTTCAAGTTCATTGATTTGTCTCTTGGGAGTAAACTTCACCCTCATCCTGGTGGGCATACCAGCTTTCGCCTGCGAGGGTGAAGCTACACCGGGTTCAGGCCCTGACGACTGCTGACCTGCAAGATTGGTATATACCATAGTGACATGTACGTTTTCCTGCGCAATCTGTGAGAAGTACAGTGGCTTCTCCGGGCGCATGACAGCACGATTTTGCACCAGTATCTGCACTGACTTGCTTTTGTAGCGCCAATTGTAGGCATACACCCAGAAGTTGTAAATGGCTGAAGCAGTGATAGGAAGCCCTTGAATGGTTTCCACATAGCTCTGGATGGGTTCGCCCCATTTGGTTGCGTACGCGCTTGAAGTTGCCAAGCTTTTCAACATAATTGTCGTCTTTCGCCCACGCTTGACATTTTGTTTGATGTTCTGCAATGCTCTCCATTGCAGAATCACACGCAATTGCGCCCAAGTTACAAGCAACTGTTGCCTCGGACGATTGAATGACAAAACTGCTCAAAAACCCATGAATATACACCTCTACCTTCGATCCAAAGGGCACTGGGGTGCCCACGACGATTGACATGATATTTCTTTTGGTATCCCAGTATGACTCCCACGCATGAGCTGGCTTGTCCGTGTGATTGAGGTACACTTCAGTCACAAAGGTTTCACATGCAGTTGTGCTGGTAAAGTTGCTGAGCGTGGTGGCCGTTGAATTCTTCGAGGGGTTGATACCTTGTCCATATTTGGCGCCCTTTTTAGTGACAGTTTCCTCCTGGCGGCTGCGTGTTTCTGAGACCTGACATCTTGATTTCGATGATGTCCCTAAACGCAAGAGCACGATCGCGAATAAATGTTGCACCAATACGAGGGTAACTCTTCGGAATCATGGTTTCGTTGACACTTACCCATGAATATGATGTCTTTACTCCCAGTGTCCAGTCTGATCCCACCGAGAGGGTGCAGGGATTTTTTGCTCCCCGCCCACTCCTGCACGCTGCATCTGAGTTGGTGGAAGAAGATCCACTCGAAGAGCCAGAACCAGGGTTGGATCCAATAGGCTTACCATTGTCTCCACTTTTCACCATGATATTGGTGTCATAAAATGTTAATGCACTCATGAGACAAGGCGCCGTTCTCCCCTCATCGCAATTGGCAGTGATACCGATGCCACAACACCCGGCAGAACCACCTTCGCGTGCGCCACACCCAGACCCGTCACATGAACCGCAGCTCGACAGACAGCAAACACCAGCGCTGTACACACCACCTAGATCCTTACACTTGGCCTCAGCAGTGTAGGTAGCACAAAGGCGGTTGGAGGGGAAGGGCGTCTTGACATTGGGTAGTGGTTGAGTGGCACATTCGACACTGGTTCCACCCATCTGCACCTGCCCATCCCACAACGAATCCATGGAGCTGACGTCCTGCACCGTGGACAAGACATAGGTGGCCGTGACATCACAGCCGCTTGCACTGTCGAAACTTTTGAAGTCTGTGCCAGTGCCCTTACAATTATCAAAGCGTCGCGAAGTCACAGCACCCAGCACAGGCGCATGCAGAATCGACGGCAGTGGATTGACGAAGATGCCAAATTTGGTGCGCTCTTTCTCATTTGCTGCATCACCCGGGATGGTAATGCCACAACTGACAGGGAAGGTAACATACACGGGCTTGGTGGCCGTGGGTAAGCCTGTTTTGACCTCCAGGTGGAAACCCATGTTGTCTTTATCGAAATTTGTTATCTGCAGCTTGTTCCCATCGGGTCCCTCAAGAGCGCAGGTACTGTCGAAACTACCGAGCATTCGAAAGGTACGCCCGAGGTTGAGCGCAATACTGTCACCTGAATGAATCGTCAACACAGGCTTAAAGTACATTTCCATTGGGGATATTTCTCCTGGAATTGGGTTTGTGAAATTGATGAGTACATCCACCGTCATACCACCGCCTGATGACAAGTCGGAGCCCAAGGCAGACGTCATAGTGTAGCGCAGGTCATCTGTGTAAGCCGGGTGTTGCATCGTTGAGCATGAGCCATTGTTGCTGGGCCCACCTCCCTGATTACACACATCCACCTCGATGATGAATCCCGACAAGGGTTGTGCACGAGAAACCACACTTGGCTCAAACTCCACTCGGAAACCAAGGCGGTCATACGACGTGACGCGGAGATTGGTTGGAGGATCGGGCGCCAGGAGTGCATCAAAGGCGTCGCCCAGCACAGAGGTAAAAATGTCATCGTCAGTGTAAGAGGGGCCAACGCGGAACTCAGGCACGATGTCACCTTGCCAGACGACAGTGCCATTCGTGGTATACACCCGCAGATCTTGCCAGAGCATGCCAACCTGTCCTCCCAATGTGGTGCTGAAGTACATCTGCACTACGTCACGCTCGTCCTGGCTGTTTGCATGCACCTTGCACAAGAGTGTATTGTCACCAACATTAGTACCTGACTGACACTATTCAATTGCAGCCGTCCGTTGTCTAATTTGAAACAGTACGGAGGGAAACTTGCACTATTCACCGAATCCATCGTCATATTTGTGGTTTCGCCCCTGTGTGTGTTCACATGGAACGCAAATCAGATATTTGTGGTTTCGCCCCTGTGTGTGTTTACATGGAACGCAAATCAGACATGTCACATAAGCATGTACTCAATATACCTACACAGACGCAAACATACTCTCGCATATGCACTCTCTCACACACTTCTTTGCAAGTGTCCATGTCTGTATGTATGTGCGCGGGTGTTTGTGTGTGTGCGTGAGTGTGTGTGTGTACATACATGTATACATACACATCTATATATCATATACGCACACAGACACAGACATAGAGGTACATAATGTGTAAATATATACTGTCTATATATCAACGTATACGTACAGACACAGACACAAACACGCACACAGTCATAAGCACCCACCCAATACAAAAAACACATATAAATTTGAGCAATCTGGGTTTGAAAGACGTACCACATAAGTTTCCTGTTTGCCGCCAAGCATTCGAACAAAGTTGTGATGGGGAATTCACAGAGGGAAGTCTTGTTGTAGTAGGAACTGTCAGAAAAAAGCGTTCACGCTGCCTGCAGTGTCGTTGGTGTTGTATGGAGGGACGTGATTCGGGGACATGATGAAAGAGGTGTTGGGTGAGTTTACATAAATGGAATAAACACGAATCCTCATTAATTGGTAAGCATCGGGCCTGCATGTAGGTGCCATCCTATATTGCAGGTCGAAATGTGTAAATAGATATATTCTCTTTCAGTACATTTGTTCAGCGCATTGATGCCTGTGAAGTTGTTTGACAAGTTTTTTTTGAAAAGGTCATCATCAAAAGTCGCGCTGCCGGAGAGCCCCGCCAAATCTCACCAAAATTTGTCTGTTTCTGGGGAAGCCAAAAAAAGACTTGGGTTTTTGGGAAAAGGGACGACTTTGCAACAGACAAAATCTAAGGAACACTTGTCCGGCGGCGTTGGGCTAAAGCCCCGAGCTGATGGCGTCGGGCGAAAGCCCTGAGCCGCCGCGCGCCCGAGATTCGCATGTGGTGTCTTTCGACAGTCTCCACAATACGCCAACGCAAACATGCAAACACACTGACTCGCCCAACACACCCACACAGCAACACACGGATGCAGACCTCAACACAGACATAGACACAAAGACATAGAAACACACCGGCTGCGTCTCTGCAGCTGTAAACTTCTGCGCCCACCAGACAGGTTTGGTGTTTCTACCAACCATTGAAACGTCGCGCTGTAAACAGCTTTTGCCGTCCGCTATCGCCGTAGCAATAGTGCACGACTTCTCTTTAATCATGACAGTGACTGGAGCCCAGCCGTGCGTGTTCCAGTTCTTGTTATATGAATAGTCAGCGCCTTTGATTACAACAGCAGGCTGAACACGGAAGATCCTTCCTACGCCTACGCCGTCGGGCACGTCGTCCTTGTTGGTATCCCTGTGGACATGTTTGTTTGTGTACGTTTACGTGCTTGCATTTCATAGAGGCACGTATGAAATACACACACGACAATAGTGATGGTGAATTTTCACAAAAGTGGTCTGACCAGTTGAGTGACAATTGTGGAAAAGGGCTAATATACTTACACGCCATCGCCACCCACTTGCTGGTACATTTCCATTTTGTACGGGCGCACAAAGAAACTGTTGCTGACACCCGCTAAATAGTTGTTAACGTCCGGCTGTGCTGTCCAGCCATAGCGGCAAGCAGATGCACCACCCACCAATTTGATTCGTCGTATTTTCAGTCCATTCTCCCTGTAATAGAGACCTAGTTTATGAGGCCCATTAACAACCGACACACTTGGCGAGACACCTGACCAAACCCAGTCGTCTCCCTGCTCCAAGCTCCACTTGCGATCAACAGCAGCGTCAGAGGTCTCATCCACGGCAATGTGGACAGAGTAATTGGCACCACTTGGTGCTATGACCTTGGCCTCGAATGTAACATCATCTGGTGCATCGCACTCAAAGTACAGCAAAAGCGAGCCAGAAGTGGCGCTATCTGGCACATTCACGTAAGCCGAGTTTACTTCCACGAAGTCTCCCGAAACATCTCCGTCTACAGTATTTGCCACACTAGCTGACAATTCAGTATAGGATGGGTCAGGCACCATGACAGACGATTTCCACGTCATAGATGAAGTTGGGGAGTAGGCTGTGGACGACCTTGCACCTGCATTGAGCATGAAGTTGAGTCGGTAACCGGCACCAATGACATACCGAACTTTGAGATCGGTGAACGTGGCGGTGCCATTGACCAAATTGACAATCGTCGTACCACCCAATGTGTCTGTCCATTCCGGGTCTCCAGAAGTGGACGAGTGCGAGCAGGTAACACCATCAGCGCTCGAAGTGGCGCACACAGCTTGGGCGACGGAGGAACAGAGTGGGTATCCTGTTTTGGTGGTCAACCTGTCTGAACACATTATTAGTCTTGCCTGCACGCATCCGTAGCAGTTGGCGTGGTTCAAGAGGTCACCTCCTGTGGTACCGTACAGAATGTGTATTGGAGAAGGCAATCCATCCTCCCCCCAAATATTGAGTGTGGTGCTATAGTTGTCAAAGTTGTTTGTAGAATCAGCTCTAACAATGCGCGGGAAAAAATTGGCTGAAAACAAAGTCTTGCTAACACCAAAGGCGGCTGATACGGAACCAGCACTGATCTGGAAAGCCGCACCACCGGTGCAGCCGACAAAGGTCTCAACTATTTCTGTCGAGCCTACTACCGTAGACATAGTCATAGAGATGACCAGTTTGTAGGCAAAACCAACCTGGTCCTCGACTTGGAGCCGGAATCGCCCCGAGTAGATGCTGTCCAAATTTGAATTTATTTGGACCATGTTTGTCAGACTCTCTGCTGGTTCTGCGTCTGTGTTTGCGTTTCCAGTGAAGTCGTTGCCCAAGAGAGTGACCACTAAGTTTCTCTTGTCGAGCGTAGTTTTGCTGTTTAGCGAAGGAATATTACAAGAATCCTGATTCTCGCCTGTCGCGGCGAGAGGCGCGTTGGAATGCTTTCCCGTCACCAGTTTGATGCTGGCACTTAAAAACTCTTTGTCAGGAGAGGACTCCTTGTCAATCATACCAATGGTGGCACCACCAGAATCCAAGAGCTGAATTGCATAAGTACCCAAGTTTGCGCTTGTCGAGCCAACAATGTATGAACACGAGGCGAAATATTGATAGTTTGTCGCTACCTGGATGAATCTGTACGAGGTGGGGTAAAGTTTGAAGGTACACTTCGATGCTGTGATAACTACCTCTCCCACAGCAGTACCGGAAGAACTGAAAGAGATGAGATTGTGAGTGTGTATGGAAAGGGACGCAACTGTGAGACTTGCGTACGAATACACTCCACTGTTGATGGTGGGTGTAATGACAGACAAATGGGAGCTCCAAACTTTGCTTGCGGAGTCGGCCAGCGTAACAGCCACACTTTGAGAATATGCTGTATACGTGCTGCCGTCCAGGAATCCTCCGCTGCAGACTGCCCTAATCTTACATGTGCCTGCGTGCTGTTCTCTATGCCCTTGTTGAATTTCATTACTGTCATTGATAGTCTGTGTCTTGCAATCAGCAGAATCAACATGGGTGCAGAGATACTGCTGGCAAGTGCAAGTGCATGCCACATTGCCCATCGTGCAACCCACATCATCTGTAATACCACCTTGTCAAATCCGTCGTCGACCAAAGATGTGGAGTTAGAATCACTGTTTCTGGCAACAAGGTTGATGCGCGCGAATCACATTTCAAGTATTTTATGAGAAGTGGACCTCATTGATAGTCATATTGGTGCCCCACAACTGTTTATGCCCAGCAGGTAGAGTATGCTGCTTGTTTTTGAGTTTGCACGCTTAGTCCCTTTTGTCACATCGAATGTTGTGGGATTTCCCTTCGCAAATCTGCAAAGTGCTTTTCGAAACCGCAAAGTCATTCAAAAATGACATAGCAATTTTTTTGTGCCTGCGGCGCCTAAATCTGTTTATGGTTCAAAATAAAGAATCTACATGATGCGCATCAATTTTGCGATGAAAGTACTCTAGATATGGTCACATATGTATTCTTGTCTGCAGAATGTACCAAATATTTTCAAACCATGCAAAATCAGTTCCTTATTTCCTTGTTCTTAAGGTGGGGTTGGGTATCTGGGAGTTTTGCGCGATTAGTCGTCGACTAATCTCGAAGATTCGATTTCCTCACCCAATTTCAGTTGCGGACGCGATCTGCGGAACGCGCTTTGACCTGC
>Ga0105055_10009341_pt1 | contig 12552 bp, 19 predicted proteins | sample BON03_FD_78090 | JGI IMG/M metagenome (GOLD analysis project Ga0105055, IMG submission 78090) | Freshwater microbial communities from Lake Bonney liftoff mats and glacier meltwater in Antarctica - BON-03 | ecosystem: Environmental > Aquatic > Freshwater > Ice > Glacier meltwater | place: Lake...
ACACATACACATACACATACACATACACATACACATACACATACACATACACATACACATACACATACACATACACATACACATACACATACACATACACATACACATACACATACACATATAAATATGCATACACACATATACATACACATACACACGCACATTCGCGGACACATGCTTGTCCACATTCATGTACGCCTTCATGTACATATCCACATAGAAATGCACATAGAAATACACGTGGCCTGGATGTTGCCCCCGGGACAGTCATTTACTTGGTTCCGGGCGATCGACACCCGTGTATCCCTTTGGCAGCCTGCCCGGCTTGGTCGATCAGCATGTTGTCGACATTGCGTGCGGCGACCACCATTCGATGGCCATTTGCACACCAAGGCAGTCGACACACACGCCGTCATGTGCAGATCACGAGATTTGGGTTTGGGGTCAGGTATGTTCAAGGCACATGCAGCCAAGTTGGGTACATGATTCGGGGACGAGCCGGTCCCCCATCCAACCGTATGGCCACACGCTGCCACTGCTTCCATGTCTGCTTTTGCTTCGTCACATCTCCGCGCGCACAGTCAGGGGTGCACACACAGGCACGGATACATCAGTATTTTGCTGCATGCACTTCTTGTCCATGCAACCGCATGAGGTGGAAGAAGTAACAGCGCGCCGCTGGTGCCTTGTTGCAGGGGACCGAGGGGCAGCTGGGCCTCGGTGATGCTCTGGACCGGTTCTACCCGATCCGAGTGGCCACCCTCACCAGCATGCGCGTGATTGCGGTGGCTGCTGGCAGCCGCCATTCCCTGGCAGTGACCTGCCTCGGCCACGTGTATGGCTGGGGCTCGAATCGCTGTGGCCAGCTTGGATTGCCGGAAATGGGCAGCACGATACGCCCAACATTGATTTCCAGCTTGCAAGGTACCGCCGCGCCCGCTGCCGCTAAGTGCCTTTGGCAAGCCTGCACTCGAAGCAAGCAGGCTCACTCGCTTTCCTCTGCCCGCCATGCCCAGGCAAAGGAATTGTGGCAGTGGCTGCCGGGGCAAGCCATTCCATGTTCCTGGGCTCGCCCATTAGTGCCGAGGGATTGTCGGCCCTGTATTTCGCAGGGCTGGAGAGGCGGCATCCAAGCAAAGATATGCACACCATCCCTCGCGGTGGGATCACAGATCACCCGAAGTTGATCCAGTACCCGGCTGGTGTCGGCTGCCCGAGAGTCATTGCCTGCGCATTCGATCAGTGCGCCTTCTTGTCAGACTCCTCAACCCTGCGGGTATGTTGCCGCTGAAGAGGTCGGCATGTGCCATCCTAGCTATTGGGTGCCACTGCCGACGAGTGAATTCTTTTGGTGACTTCTCACTCTCCACCACCTAACGCTCATGTAGTTTGCGAGGACTGCTAGGGTTGCTGTCGTTTTCTGCCCCATCTGCTCTGTTCCCCTGCTCACAGTAGCACCCTTCATTGTTGCCCCAGATTGCTCCGCTCTTCAATTTCCTTGGATCGGAAATTGTGTTTGTGAATCGGCTACGAACTGCCCTCAGAATTGGTTTATTGCCTCTTCGAAACTCCACGTGTGAGTATTGCGTTATGCCAGCTTTGTAGCCTCTGATTTGTCAAAGCGTGGTACTCACAACGAGTGCAGCCATTCGCGGGGCACAGGGGGACGCATTTGGGAACTTGTTGGACGCACTGTCTGAAGTGTGGCACTCTGCATGCACCTTCACAGCTGCGCTTGCTGCAGCTCTGACAACATCTCTCTGCGAAGTGGATGTGAGAGCGGTCGTTGCATTGCATTTATCCTTGGCTGCATGCTTGCTTGCCCTGAACTGAATCCTGTGCCCATCCATTTCTCATCAGTCCCGCTTGCAGGTGGTCGCCCTGTTTGAGAAACACCAGATGGCTACATCCCACCAGAAGTATCTACGTGCGCTCAACATCGCAACTGCACTGGGGTCGTTGGCAAACTGGGGACTTCACCGTCAGCTGGACCTAAACCTTGCCACAGCTGGATGTGATTCCTTTGAGGTGGGTGCACAACGAGCTGCCGGATGTATGTGTATCGCGCCGTTTGATTGTGTGCTCCAGCCATTTCCAGGCAACTACACTCACCAGATGCAATTTGCATCGCGTCCCTGCACAGCCCGGCCAACGCACCTCCATCAATATCATTGCGGAGTTGCCGCTAGATCGGCTCAGAACTTTCGGTGACCTCTTTGCGGGGTTTGCCACCGAGCCTGAGCTGGCATATTCGGTTAACTGGAAAAAGCGACTTGACATTGCCACGCAAGCGCTGAAAGTTGCGGAGGTAGTTTGCGATGCTGCCGTCCTGCTGTGATGCCACCTTGCCTTTATCCCGCGCTATACGTAATCGTGCTGCTACATCACCCTTTAGCTCGTGTCCCACCGTGCCTCTGTAGCACTATGATGAACATTGTGTGCACGCAGTGCCATATGTATCGCGAGCTGTACTTACAACGCGCGTCCCATCTAGCTTTCTGGTTTGACCACAGCTCCCCACAGTGTGTTGTGATGGGTTTTTTCTTTGTCTGGGTGACTTTTTTTGGTTTGGTGGTGGTGTAGGAGGAGGGGCAATCTTTGCTTGTTCTCATTCGTGACTGTCCCCGCAGGATACCGCTGCGTTCTGGGTGGAGTATTCTCAGCTACGCAAGACATTGTTTGTCCCAACACGGCGTCTGGTGCGCCACAGCAAGGCTTTCCCGCTGACATCACACAAGGCTGTCATCCAGTCCGCCAACTGGTTCGTGCTGTTCAGCGACTGCCTCGTGCACCTTCAGGTACCAGTTGCCGGGTAGTCGTGGATGTGCTGTAGGGAACTGGAGCAACAATGGAATGCAATTGTTTGAAGGTGGTGGGAAACTGATTTCCTTTGAATCGATCAAGATTGAATTTCAGTACATGTTTAATGGGACATTCACACTTCTGTTGTGGTATTGTGGCCGCAGATGTTTTCTAGCAAGTCGTATCCCCTTAGTACTATTTGGGTGGTCGATGCCGGCCAGTCCGAGGGCGATTCAAAGACTTCCTTTCGTCTCATCACACCCGAAGAAACCCTGCTCCTCACGGCGCCAACTGTCAAGGAGAAGAATGCCTGGGTTACGGCGATTGCCAAGACCGTCTACAGCTCCAGCACTCGGGACGAGAATGGCGTTGTGACCATGCGGACAAATGGATATAATCTCATCGATACCGCGCTCGATGAGGTGGAGGAGGTGTACTTGCAGGAGCGTCGGGCGAGCCACACTTTCAAGAACCACCAGCTGTTCAAGGAGGGCATCTATAACGGCGACTGGGTGCTGGGACTGCCTAAGGGCACCGGGTCTGTTACGTGCGCTGATGGCCGTGTGTTCCACGGACAGTTTGAGAATGGGGTCCCGCATGGCCGAGCCACCCTAACATGTCCCTCCGACGTCGGCGCTGTCAAGTTCGTGGAGGGTGAATGGCAAAACGGCCTGCTTCATGGCTCGGCGAGCGTGTTGTATCACAATGGCGAAAAGTATGTCGGTGACTGGGTCGCCGGCAAGCGTGCCGGTTTCGGCATTCTTCGCAGCCTGGCCGGCCACAAGTACGTGGGTTGTTGGCTGAATGATCTTCGCCACGGCCGCGGCATCCACGAGGACAACAGGGGGGGGACCAAGTACCTAGGCGCCTGGCACGACGGGCAACGGCAAGGGAAAGGCACGATTGTGACGGAGTCCGGTCTCTACGTCACCGGTGTGTTTGCCAGCGATCGCCTGCAGGGACGCGCATTCCTGCGTGACAAGGACAACACTCGCTTTGTCGGCGAATTCACCAGCGAGTTTTTTGTCCATGGCCGCGGGGTCCTCTCCCTACCGTCGGGACAGAAGCTAGAGGGTCACTTCTCGGGTCGTTGGACCGATATCAATGGCATCAAGGTACAATGGCTTACCGCGGGTCCGCATGGGATACAGCGAGCATTGCGGTGTGTTGGATTGCGGGTGTGAGGTGGGCAGGGGAAGTTAGAGTGTGAATGTTCATTTCGGTGTGTTCTCGCTGACATGATGTGCTTTGGTAGATATCCGGGGCTGTTCTTAAGCCTGCGAACATTACGGAGCGCTATGACGCCCAGATGAGCCTGCTTAACGTCAGCCTACGCGAGTCGATGGTCTTCGCGCCCGAGGAAGATCCTGCGGAGGAGAGAGTTCGTACCGCCCCATGTTCAAGCATGCTTGCCCGCTCGTGGGATTGCGTGGACGATGATCACGGAAGACTCATGGAGTTTCTGACGGAATGTTCTGCGGGGGACCACTACATCATGCTTGCGTTGAGTTGGCCGGCTAATCTGCGGTTGTTGCTGGTCGTTCATCACAGAGAGTATCCACACCTCACTCAGACCTCTACCTTGTGCAGTGGTCTTTGTTGTTTGAGCGGTGCCTTCGTGAGATGGTGGAGCAGGATTTCTGCGACTGCAGTACTGTGGCGCCTCATACAGGAGAGGAGGGTGTCGCCAACCCAGCCTATTCTGCCGATCAGCTGACGTCCAAGCTGACCGATTGGTTTCACACCGAAGGCCACCCGCTGTACCGACTGATGGATGACTTCGTGCGTGTATTTCACGCCAGTTATAAGGGTTCGGGAGCTCACGTGCTGCTTCTAGGCGAGGCGACAGATGAGGTATGCTAAGTTCATGGCTGCTGTTTATCGTGTGTTCCATCGTGTGTTCACACCCTTCTTTAGTTCCTCTACACCCGGGCTACCAACTATTTCGTGCAAGCACTCGTTTTTTTTTGCATGGGTCCTGTTGTTTCTTGCTGACCCTGCGCGTGTCTCTTTATATAGGTCCAGGCATGCTTGTTTCAGCTGCGAAATCTCCTGAAGTCACTCTTTCCGAAGACACTCGGAAAGGAGGATACCGAGATAGCCCACGGCGTTGTACCACATGTTTTCAGTGTGCTGCAGCCGATGGTGTTCTCCCGTGTCTACGCCGTTCTATATACCTTGTACATGCTGGCCACAGAGGTATGCCGCTGTTGTCGAAGCCTGCTTTGAAATTGCGGCAGGACCTATTTCTGAAAAATATGTGACTTATGCTTCCTGGACAAATTTGCCACCATTGCAAGGTTTTGTATCATGCATGATCAAACTGCCAGGGCAGGCTATGCTACTATTATGCCGTGTGGACTCACCGTAGCGCATCCATTGACAAGGATGGAGACAAGGACTATTGGGCAAAGGTCAAGAGCCTGGACTCCCTGCCCGACACCGTGCTTATGAAACGTCTTGATGTGCCGAGAAAGTGAGATGGTTACCAATGTTTCCAGCCTCTCGCGCTACGGGCCAGAAGCATTTCATTTGCACCTGACTTAATTTATAACATCTATCGGCACAACCATGAGCAGATTGGATCCGGATTAGATTTTACGCTCGTGGTTTTTGATATTTGATAAATTGGGCTGGTTGTGATGTTGAGTTTGTGGCTGATTGTGCCCTGAACTCTCTGTCTTCGCGCAGGTTTTGGCTAATCACAGACGAAGAGGAGATAAACGAGCAAAAGGTCATTGCTCACTCAAACCGCTTTGAGCCACATCGGTCCCAGCCCCGGCCGTTTGAGGCCGACAATGCAGCAGCCATGTTCGATAAGGCATCGTCGTTTGCATCGTTTGCAGCCAGCCCGCTCAAGATCGCCGCCGCTGCCGATGCCTCTGCTGCCGCGAGTGAAATGGACAGTCTTGGGCATACGCGACGAATCAGTATTGGCAGCCCAAATACCCATGAATCTATACCTGGGTCTTTGAAAGCCATTGGGAGAGTGCAACGGCCGCGGAGCTTATCCGCTGGCGCCAATGACTTTCTTGGCAGCGTTGATATGACGGCGGAGTCAAAGACACCACACCGGCTTGCCGCCGCTGAGGATGCCGAGTTTACGACCCCACCCACCTCGCCGGATCGGTTTCGGCTGGAAATCATCGATCAAAGCGGGGTCGAGGATTTTCCAGCTCCCACTGCTCAGGCCAGCACCAGCTTCAATCTTGTGCCACGATTTAAACCCTTAGATCTCTTGCTGGCGTCGCCCGTCCGACAGCCATTACTCGAGGAGCAACACACCTCATCCCCTCTGGGTCCGTTGCTGGCCATCCGGCAGTCCATTTCTATCGACGGTCAAGCTGCCGCTGCTAGTAATCTTGTGGAATTTCCTGATGTTCCTGCTTCGCCGGTGCCGCAACCGCTGGAGTCAACGCCACTGCGATTCCGGCTGTCCTCCGGCGAGCTGAACGAAGGGGGCCGCACCTCTGCGGTTGGTTTTGTGCTGTGTGATTACGCGGTTGCTTGCAGGCAGAAACACCTGGCCGCCTGTGCGCGACTCCATTTGGTGGGCGGCGGCTATCATGTTTTGTAGGGCGTGGCATCCCGTTCCGATGCCAATGCATACCCAACCGGTTCGGATGCCAAAGTGTGCACATCCGGTTGGGATGTCAACGGGTGCATTACTCGAGGGTTCATGATAGTCGGGACAATTGCAATGCGTGGGAGCGTGATTTAACACGACATGTTTGTCTGTTTGTGCCCATCAGCCAAGCGCATGCCTATCTCCAGAGCTCGTGAAGCTCCCGCGGGGTCCACGATACCTGGATGGGGTGCGGTGCCTGCGAGACATCGGTGTGGTATTCAGCCCAGCAGAGAAGCTGAGCGTGCTGCACGTTGCATTTGCAAAAATAACTGGGGCGGTGAAGAACTACTGGCATGGAACGGTAAGTTTGAAGAATAATTCTCTGGGCGTATCCCTGTGCGTTCCTCCAGGTCACATCTAACCATACACGTGACTTCTCTGTTCTGTCTGCTGCAGGAAAGTTTGACAGGAATGGATGATTTGCTGCCCGTATTTATTGCCGTGCTAGTACGGTCAAACATTCCTCATCTGGGCGCCGAGATCCAGTTCCTTCTGGACTTTCTCGATCCCACCCTTAACACTGGAGAGAGCGGAGTTCTGCTCACTACGCTCCAGGCGGCGTACTGCCATCTGCAATCCATGCCGCCGTGATTGTTTTCCTTTTTTGCGACCCACCCATTGCAATATCATTGTGCAGACAGACCTCGAACCCACATCGAGCCTCCACCACTGAATAAACGACATTTGCAAAGTGCGGGCGCGCCAAGCAACGACCGCAGGGATATGGCTAGAAATGGATGCCTCAGCCACGGCGGTCATGGCATCGTGCCCCGGCAGTTCTGGCTGTGGCGCCGCCCCCAGTGGGCCTACTCCACCTAAGGCCGTGTGGGTTAACCCTCCTGGCTGTAAAATTTCTGCTGCTCCCTCAAACAGGCGCAGCCACAACCGGTCGGGCACTGGGTGTGGCCTGCGAACCATGCAGCCATGTGCTCAGCGTGGCCGCCATGTGCTCAGCGTGGCCGCCATGCCCGCATATCACGCATACGTTTGCCAGCCAGGCCACGCGCGTGCTGTCGAGCGAGGGCGTGTCAGATGTTGTGGCGCAAGGTTCACCGCGGGTTATACGAAGGGGGATTGACTGCGTGGGGGTGAGCGGCTTGTAGGGTAGGGAATAGAGCGTCAGCAGCCGGCGAGCGATTATGTTGCAGAGGAAGCGGGGTTACAGGGGTGGTCTGCCGCAGTCCCCTTACCGGCAGATGGCGCATGGCAAAACGAACTTGTTGCAGGAGATGCACACAGGTGTATCACACGCATTGTGACACGTGGGGCAGCGAAGCTCCACCGTAAGCCCTTGGTGGGACGGCACAGTTTTATGTGGGCTCAGTTTTTCCACCTGCGGCAGGATGTCAAATAAAGTGCAGTTTGGGGTGAGCGCTGGCACTGGCTGAGGGGCACTCTCCCGTCAAATGTGGCTGAGGTAGGCGGCTCTCGTTGTGGAAAGGGCATGGTAAGGGGTGTATACACATTACAGAGCGGATGACTGCACGCCTGGTGTGTGGGCATGGCTTGGTGTGTGGGCATAGCTTGGGGTGTGGGCTTGGGGCGTGGGCATGTGCGGATAATCCCAATCGGCGCGAGCCAGGCAAGCCAACCAAACAGACCTCAGCAGCAGGCACAATCCGCTTCCAGCTGCGTAAAATGTCGATGTAGACCTCTTGGCACCGACGGCAATCTTCCTTCGTCTTCTCGCTCAACACCTGCTGCATTCAACGATGCAATTAAAGGGCGGGTTGGCGTACCGACTCCGATTGTGTGGGCAGCACAACTTGCCGCAGTGCAAAGCCTGGATGCTGGTACTATACCTGGGTAGCCGCGTCCCTCGCGGTGATTTGAGGTTGTCCCTCGCGGGCAACAGCTCGTCGCGATGGGATGCCGCATGCTGAAGAAAGCATCGCCTGCATGCGAATAATATTGCCGGCCATGAGCGCATTATCCGTGTGCAGGAATGAGCGCCAACGGGAGATGTGCATAGTGCGGCGACTTGAGGCGGTCCTCACCACTGTCTGGACATCCTTCAGCCTACGATAGTGGGCAAGAACGGACCCTAACAGCAAGCCACCACAAGGGTGCAGATGCCACGGTACGGAGCCCGTTTTCTCCCCGAGAACTGTATCGCTGAGGCATTTCGCAGCAAGAAGCCACGTGCTGACAAGGTCTGCGCGGCCAACAGCTCTGGCATGGGGATGGCCAGTTAGTGGAGATATGGGGGAAACGTATTTAGCAAATGGTCTCAATATGAGCCTCTTCTTACGAAGGGGGCAGGAGGAGGAGGGATGATCTCACCTAGCGGCATCCGCATTGTGCAAGCAAACCTGTTCTGCACTGCCCGTCAGGGTGTAGGCGTCGCTGGTTCGCGCATAGTTCATGAGTGCAAGAGTACGCTCCATCACTAGGTACCGCCTCCAGCAGCCGTCCTGCAAGAGGGGGCGGGTGCAAGGCAGTTCCCAATGCGCCCTACACTTCACATACCTGAGCTCAAGATGCAACAGCTGCAACGGCCCGACATCGACGAAGACGACGTTGTTTGGCAACCCGGCAAGCGTCTCAGAGAAACCGAAGGCGGTGGTCTTCGGTGAGATACCAGAGATTGCAAGTGGCTCGGGCCGAACCCTGCAACAAACACCAGCAATGAGCATATACACCGTTAACGAGGCGCAAGCCACATTATACCATCACAACATGGCCTATACCGAGCAAAGGCAGCCACGGCAAGAGGGCAGAGGGGAAGGGAGAGAAGGTGGCATGGTAAACGCAGGGATTTATGTGTAGTCCTGACCTCTTCTTTGGGCTTGACTGTCGGACTAGATTCCCCCGTCCGGATACTCCCACCACCTCCCCCTCGACAAGCTTGTCTGCAACATGTACAGCGGCGCGTTAGCAGTTTCGATGAGACCTGAGCGAAGTAAGTGGGTGGCTGAGCGTGCAATTAAGCAAGCAGTAAGAAGAAAGGACGAGCGTCATCAATACAGCTGCCTGGCAGACGTATGACCCACCGCTCACCTTCTGTTGTGCTTCGGTGGATGCGCCGCGGCATAGTGGCAGACTTTTCCTGCTGTTTTGCGGGTCTGTGCATCGCGCAGATATAACATAGTGGCGTTGTGGATACGGCAAGAAAACCCGTCAAAAATACAATATCCGCGATGTTGAACAGTGGCGTGTGTGGACAAGGAATACCGGCAGACACATGCCACACATCTTCATGAAACATCACAGGCATATCGGGAGTGCTTGTGTCGTGCCGTCCCTCCTACCGCAGGTCCATTCTGTTGGAAAACGACACAAGCACCCCCGAAGGGCTGAAGCGGGCGCCCGACGTCCGGAACAGCTTCGGAACAGAGTCTGCACGACGCGAGGCGCTATTGGAGGAAGGCAGGGACGAGCTGTGGGCCAGAGGGAGGGGCTGGTCGTCTGACAGCATTGCCTGCGTAACAATGGGGTGGGATGCGGTGGGATGGGACGGCACAGGTGTAATGAGGCATCCCACCCCCCATTGTTACCAAAGCAAGGAATAGAACCCACGGGTGGGGCCGGATACTATGGGCAGGGGGAAACCGCTATATTGACAGCGGAGCACAGCTATCGCTAATTGTCGCTGCTGCCGCTGCTGTCGCTGCTGCCCTCGCCCCCTGACTCCCAGATGAGGCTGCTCACCTCCAGAAATTTGACGGCCGTTCGTAGGCACGGGTCCAGGCATGGCTCGCCGCGATCCACAAGCTCCTGGGCGGTGATGCACACGCTTTCCTTTAGCCTCTGCTTCGTCTCCGCCCGCAGCGTGGTTGCGTCGAGGAACTGGTCGGTGGCAAGGAGTATGTACGAGAGCGAAGGAGGCCAAGGTTGGATCAGGACTACAGCCGCAAACGCAATACCCGTTGGCCGCCCGCCAGCAAGCACGTTGTGCCACGCCCAAACGCGGCAGTTCAACCCTGGCAATCCACCCACCGCGAACGAAGGCGGCGCCATCTTGGGGTACAGCGAAGGAAACCCGATCCTCATTTTGACGACGACATTCGTACTGTCAGATCCCCCCAGAACAATAGTTACCTCGCAGCTGCACAGCGCGCATATCCAGGGGTCGCAAACAACACCAATTAGCGCAAAACAAACAGCGAGAGCCAAGGAGTGAGGCGCAACAGGCTTGTGTGCACAATCGCCACGGCACACTTGCATAGTGGAGCTCATACAGCTAGCATAAGCGCGCGCGACCGGCATCTGTACATTATATACATGACAGAGGCAGCGACATCGCACAAGCGCAAGCGCAAGCGCATCCCGTTGCGTACACTCGGGCGGCATCGTCGGAAAGCCCGATATACACATTGGGGATGTCCTGCTTGCGCAGCCGGTGGAATTCCTGTGCGAGGTTCTGCGGGCGATGTCGATTGATGTCCGATAGAGACCTGAAGGGTACGGGGACGTGCCAAGACGCATCAAATGCATGCCCAGCCGAGTAAGGATCTAATAAAATGTGCTCGGACCAGCCAAGGGGTGTCAAAACATGCCTGATGGTAAGGCAAATGTTGTAAATGCCCGTGTTTATGCGCAGCTGCGGCGTGTATATGGGGAAAGGGAAGAACGTAAAAGTAATGTCGTGCTTGTTATCATTAATATGATGGTAGTTACGATGGTGTAGCAGTAGTCGTGATAGTTATAGTAGTTGTGGTTTGCAGTCATCGCGCATACGATTTGGATGAGCCGGAGACAGATGGTCCGCGACCGTGGATTCCTGATGGTACCACGTATCCAATTGCTGCAAATTCCTCCGGGTCGAGTGCGCTTGTGCATAGCCCCGAAGCTAACACGGGCCCCAAAAAACAACGCGCAGCCATTGGGGTGCAATGGATGGGTGGGGAAGGTAAAACAAGGGAATCAGCAGCGGTGGAAACTTGAGCAGCACGACACCCGAAAGGCATTCCACGAAGGCATTTCACGTCGTGCTCTTGTGATGGACGGTTTGCGTGGCAACAAGACAGCTTAAGAGGCGGCTCGAAGGGCAAAAAGATAGCTCGAGAGGGGAAATGACGGCTTGAGGATCAAAAGAACGGCTCTAGGAGCTGCAGGGCGGCTCGTGTGGCATACACCATCAACACACCGTCGCTTCCCCAGTACACCAAGCGATGCCTCCCATCGATGTCCTGCGGTGATTGCCAATCGAAGACTGCGACGTAGCCAGGCAGTCAGTGGTCATACAAAAGACGGATGCACGTTCATCCTGCAGATAATAGCCGACAAGCAAACCTGCAATGACAGCTGGTTTCTTACAAGAACGTCCTTCATAAGTTTTCACAGGAGATGGATCCAAGGTCGCCATAATGTTATCCAGAGACCATATACACAATTCGTTGGGCAACACTCGCCGCCCCTGCGATGTCAGGCCGCCAACGCATTGCGTCAATGCAACAAAAAATACCAGAAACATGACCACCCATGACACCGTATGAGGGCAGCTTCGGGGTCGCGCACCTTCAGAGCGGCGCTGGTGACAATGCCGCGACCCACGGGTGTGTACTGCACCCGTATGACATCGCCGCCGGCATCAAATGCTGCTTTGGGGCTTTGCGGGCTGTTGATGTCCCACAGCTTGACCTGCGTCCCGGTGCCTGCTGATGATGTAGCGAGTTCAGCGGGGTCATCGGGACTCCAGTCCTGCATGTCGACCAGCAAGGCGGGTGAACGGATAGGCGGCGGGTAAGGGGTGGCGGTGGCAGCGACTTCAGGGGAGAAGATGGGGGGGTGGGAGGAAGATATGCGAGCATACATGCTCATGTGCACACAAACCAGCGCTGCCAACGCCCGTCACAGGGTGGGCTGCCTACCACACTGTAGATCTTGGACATGTGGCAAGTAATGTGCGTGAACGATGTTCCAGTGCGGATATCCTGCAGAAACAACCACATGCGGTGAATGATCGGCATGCATTTCAATTCTAATGGCCGATGCCGAGAAAGACACAACATTGAGTGGGATCGGACAAAGTGGCTGGGGGCAAAATATCTGGCATGAGAAGGGGGCATGAGCCATGAGACAAGGTCGACGCAATACTGAATGGCGGGAAACCAAAGCTAGAACGGAGCGGTCGAGACGAGAGCGTGTGTGCAAGATCAGCCGGACAAGTGCTCACGCAC
>Ga0105055_10009343_pt1 | contig 12551 bp, 9 predicted proteins | sample BON03_FD_78090 | JGI IMG/M metagenome (GOLD analysis project Ga0105055, IMG submission 78090) | Freshwater microbial communities from Lake Bonney liftoff mats and glacier meltwater in Antarctica - BON-03 | ecosystem: Environmental > Aquatic > Freshwater > Ice > Glacier meltwater | place: Lake...
CACGGATTGCCATCAGGCTCTTTTCTTTCAACAAGATACTCTTGTTTATTAAGAAATTAGCATTTGATGGCTTTTATCCACTACTAGTAGTTTTAAAAAAATCGATTTTTGTTGTTGTTTAATATGATACCTTGGTAATTTGAATTTATGATGAATTCATCCAGCGAACATCATATCTCAGGAAAAAGCCCAATTTTCAAAACAACCACAAAATCGATTGTTTTAAAACACTAAACTAATAGTGGATAGAAGCCATCAAACGCTAAATTCTTAAAAACAAAAGTATATCATTGAAAGAAAAAAGTCTGATGACAATCCATGAGGTTTTCAGAAGCAACAACAGTACCTGATGTTATTTAATTGAATCTCTCAATTTTCAAGAATAAAAAACAATATTTTAGTTTCAAGAATCTTTTGTATAAAGAAGAGAGTTAAAAGCTCTTTCGCCACAGCCTTATGTTGAATTCGAAAGCAAAAAGAAACTTTGAGAGCTATTTTATGCCATGTATAGTATATTAAGTTAATGAAGTATTAGTTCATTTGCACCTCATTAATTTCAATGGTAGCTATTCCAAGAAGGAGCCAAACACCCGTGTTAAAAATCTCTGTGACATTGTGGCCCATCCCACTACAGACAAAGCACCAGAATAGTAGTTGGGCAGAGCAAGGGGTCTACCTACAGGCCACATAACGTCAGTAGGCAGCTGCAACAGAGGGAAAGGATCTATGGTGGCTTCGTAAATGAAGAACAACACGAACAGCACCACTGGAAAACGCAAACCCAGCACGCGAGAAGCAGTCGATCTCCATGGAGCCATGGCTTTGACCTTACGATCCTCCTGCTTCTTGAACAGCTCCTTCTCCATATCCACTGCTTGGCGAGATAGCTTCACCCACGTTGTGAATGTTGCTGGCAGATTGAATTTATGCGCCTCGCGATTCAAACGTGCGATATCTTTCTTCATCAGCAACTCATCAGTGGTCTCGGGGACCTGGATGAGCAACCTGGAAACGTCAGCCATCATCGTCAACAGTAAACACACACCACTTACCGTTGGACAAGGAAATGAATGATTTCAACCAAAAAAACAACGAAGAAAATACTCAGCACATGCAGAGACTGAATGAACACTTCCATCCTACAATGAATGAGGGGACCTAGTCTCATATAAAGGGGGACTATTCTAATATAGAGGCGTTAGATGAGTCGAAGAGCGGATCCGCAAAAGGAGATTCGTTGTTTGGCACAAGGTGGAAATGTATTTATGGTTCGAGAATTGGCCAGATCAGTTGATGTTAACCGATGCAAAGACAGTGCCGGATTCAGTCCATTGCACTTGGCGGCTATGGCTGGACGACTGGAGGTTTGCAGGATGTTAGTAGAAGATCTTGGTGCTGATGTTGATATCCGGAATAATGATGGTCAAACTCCATTGCATATTGCTGCTATACATAACAGAGATAAGGTGCGTTTGAACTGGTCTTGTATTTCGGTATTGTATTTAAATATTTATTCTTTTGAAGGTTGTGCATTTCTTGGCATCAAATGGAGCTGATATTTCGGCTACAGATTCGCTTTTCGGGGACACTGCATTGCACAAATGTTATTGGGAAGGACACTCTGCATCAGCTATCGCGCTCATCAGAAACAACGCCTCGCTTTCTTGTGGTGATAAAGTAAGTGCTGTTACTTGTAAAGTTGGAAATGCTCATTATGTATAGGGCGGATGGACTCCGGAATATTTGGCCAAAATAAACAAACAGTATGACATCCTTAAAGTAGTCAAATCTGTCTCCGAATTGATTAATAGAGAAAAACAACTTAGTACCGTGCATCAACCTCCGCTAAATAAAAGAATGCATCGAAATCTCAAAATAAAATCGAATTAGTTCAATGATAAATATAAAAGGAACGTATATATAGTTATTCATTTTGACGTTGATTGAAAATTGTACCCGAGTAAAATCCAAAATAGACAGAGAGTTGTTTCAGGTGAAGATAGGTTGCTGGCGCTCCTGATTACCTCACGAATAACCAAAAGTTCTAATTTTCAACAAGATTCTTGATCTCTTCTTTATTTTAAAAAGGAATAGCTCCCGATACGAAGTTGCGGAATATTTGTTTGAAAAAAAGTATATACTGTGAATTCAGTGATTCCACATAGTGATCTTGCTTCTGATTATCTCACGGATTGCCATCAGGCTCTTTTTTTTAACATGATACTCTTGTTTATTAAAAAAGTAGCATTTGATGGCTTACACCCACTACTTGTAGTGCTTTAAAAAAATCGATTTTAATCTTTTTGTAAACACATTTCGTTGTGTTCAATTTGACTTCATACGGGAGGGGGGCTATTCTATTATCGAATCGACTGGCGGCATGGAGGAGGAGATGAGCATACTTGATAGGCTGCTATACCAGAACAACACGCAACATAGACACACTGTTCATTTTCAAAAACTGAAAGGAGCAACTAGGTGGTTGCGGAAGGGGTGTGCTAGTAGGTACGTTTGATGACCTTTTTGGATGTTGTGGTTGATCTGGTTGCAGGAATAAATCAACTAGATCTGTATGTTTTCAAAAGGCCACAGCACTTCTTATAGGGTCGGGTACTGGTTTCTCAGCTCATCTTTGTAGAGGGTTTTTCTTGCATCAATCCATCGTGTTCTTGGCAATTATTGGGCGGTTGTGCACTTTGAGTAAGGAGTTTATCCTGGAACCAACCAATGTCATTGATATGGGTGAAACTATAGAAAGGAAGGATTTCAAAAAGAAGAAACTGTTCAAACTTGAAGATCCTTCAGCCGTAAAGCAATTACCGATGGTGAATGCCATCCATCGAGCAAGTGACCAAAAAACACCACAGAAGAATTCAAAAATAGAACCTTGTATCGGCAAGACAAAATTAGAATCTATCAACAGGTCTTCGAATAACTCTGAATTTCCTAACCGACCAGAATCCGCTTCTAAACACAAGTTATTAAAACGTGTTGCTTCCAAATCCAAGAAAGAAAAATCCAAGAAAAAGAAAACAGCAATTGATGACATCTTCAACGGATTTTGAATCAGGGTTTTATTGCATTGATAAATAGCGGAATTGGTGTGGTTGAGACAATGAACCATTGTTTTTTATGTCAGGATTAAGTGTTCAAATACGTTGCTACATTTTTCCAGCAACTATTATTCATCAAATATTCAATAAACGTATTGAATTCCAAAGTAAGAGTACAATACGAATAAGAAATGAAAATTTAATTGAAATGGAAAGATGGATGGATAGCCCCCCATGTTTTCGACTATTTTCCAGTCATTTTAGATGAGTGGCGTGGACTACTCGAAGTTCGAGGCGATTGTAAAAGATGTGGACACTGAACCAAGCTTGAAACCTCCTAAGACGGTTGCAAAGTATTACAACTCTGATGGGGATACAGTGAGCGATCCGTCTGATTCAGATTCTGACAGTGACGATGAGGAAGGTTTGCATCCTTTGTTCTGGAGCAAGCCTCCCAAGCCCGGTGGGAAGAACGACGAGCTCCAGAAACTGATGGACGATATGATTTACCGGAATGATGACAACGAGCCCAAGACGGCTAATGAACTCGCCATGGATTGCAAAGACAAAGGCAACGATTTCTTCAAATGGGGGCCCAAGTTCTACCGGCAGGCACTAAAAGAGTACAAAAAGGGTCTACAGTATTCGCGGAAAGGAGATGGCAGTGACTCGAACCGACTATGCTATTCCGCCATTCTCTCCAATCGTGCAGCAATCGAACTCAAGTTCAGGAATTACGGGAGCGTCGTTCGCGATTGCAAGGCTGCCATTAAATTCGGACCGAACCCAATGCCTCACTGCAGAGCACACTTTAGAGCAGCCAGTGCATGCTATGAACTTGGAAAACACAAGGAAGCCATGGAATTCATAAACGGTGCCAACGACATTGACCCAGGTAATTCCGCTGTACTGCAACTGCAAGTCAAGGTGGAAGCACGCATGTTGGAGCAAAAGAAATTCAAAATGGGCAAAGAGAGAGAATTGATGAAACAACAGCGATTGGATGAGACGTTTCGCAAGAACTGTCTCAACAACCGTATCAGTATTGGCTGGCTAGTAAACGACATCAATCAGTTTACATCGCATTCGGTAGGCAACATGACCATGGGTGGTTTCCCTCGACCTACCTATGAGGCGGAATCGATGCAATGGGCAGTGATGATGATGTATCCAGAATCAGGTCAAAGTGAATATATTCAGTCATTCGATCTGCACCACACTTTTTATGACCATTTATCGTTGATGTTTCCTCACACTGTTGCTAGTGACGCTGAATTTGCCCCTTGGGATGAAAATCACGATTATTTTCTCGATTGTATGGAAGTGTATTTTGAAGAGAGGTATGTTCATCCTTTCAACATGAACAAAATGTGGACCAGTCAATACTCTGCCATGCCAGAGAAAATAGACTATGGAAAAAGGCTTCGTGTCAAGGTTCCCTTGGACAAAACACTCATGCAAGCTCTGTCCGACCCTCAATATGTCGTGCCTGGAATTCCTACTTTTTATGTGGTTTCAAACCGATCAGTGTTTTATAAGGATGTTTGGATGCCGCAACTTCAACAAGGGAATAGGATCCTGTAGAGTACTTTGATTGTAAATCCTTTTTAATTATTTGAAACAATTTTGAACCATACTCCAAATTAAATATTGAAATCCAAGCTAGAACATCATGTTCGCTTCGTCGTCAAGTTGAGAACAAGTCTGAGTCGGCCCCATTTTTGATAAATCAAATTCATCCAAAAGAACTGAAAGTTTGTCGGAAGTCTCGGTCTTGGAAGTTTCCTTTGTAACCTGGCCATACAATTCCTCTGGTCGGCCCCATTGGCTATGCTTCGTCAAAACATTGAAATAAAACTGACCGCCGTGGTCATCATGGCATATTTCCCAGTCACCAATACGAGCCTGAACATTCCCAGACTCCTTTTCAGTCTCCTTTTCAAGCTCATCATTTTCAAACTCATCATTTTCAAACTCATCATTTTCAAACTCATTGTTTTCAACTTCATCCTCCTCAAATTGAGCCATATCAAAAGACCTGATTTCCTCTCGTTCCTCTTCATCCTCATTTTCAAATGTACCTTTATCGATTTTCAATCTGTGACTACTTGAATCTTTTCCCGCCAGTTGCAGGATTTCCAGGGGAACGCAAAAGAAATACTTGAGTTTTTTAACCACCATTTTGCCATCCTCACACACACACTTCATCTTCTCCTTGTCTTCAAACACTGAAACGACCTGCACATCATCTGTGGTCCCATCGCTTCGAACCATCTTCACAGATTGACCTATGATGTCGGAACGATCCAATAAATCAGCTACAGAAATAAATCCACAGTTAATCAACGTTGCCATCGAGAATTCGACATCTGGCGAGAAAGAAGCACGGGACTTCGGCGTGAAAGTGGTGTCAAAACCTGCATTCCCGATAGGAACCAAACCAGGAGCTTCTCCAAAGGCAATCGCGCCCCAACTTGCTTCATGAATTTCATTGTTCATTCGAACTACATTTTGAAATGGATACTCATTTTGAAATTGAACTCCATTGTCAAACTGACAGTCAACTGCAGATTGTGGTTCGGTAGCTCTCATGTATTCGTTGAAATCAAGGTGATCCTCTTCTGGAATATTGTCTTGGTTTACGAAATGAACTGTGTTGTTTTCAACTGGTTCTCTTTCTTGGTTTGGAAGCTGATCCTGAAGTTGGACGTTTTGCATGGCTTCGTGAAATTCCTTAAGCTGATCAGTTTCAGTTTGTTTCCAATCATGATTGGGTGTCAATTCATTCATCATCGCTTCATCTCCAAGATTGAACTGTTCCATTTGCCATTTTGCATCAATGTACTCTTCATCTTGGTTGAGGGTATGAACTGTGTTGTATTCAAGTGGATCAACAGGTTCCTCTTCACTGTTTGGAAGCTGATCCCCAACTTGGTCGCTATGCATGGCTTCGTGATATTCCTCAAGCTCATTAGTTTCAGTCTGTTTCCATTCATTATTGGGTGTCCATTCATTCATTGTCGCTTCATCTCCAATATTGAGCTGTTCCATTTGCCATTTTGCATCAATGCATTCTTCGTCAAATTCCTCATCTTCATTTCCATCATCACACGACGACTCAATATCATCACTATCGTCAGAAGATACTTCTTCATTCTCCATTTCAAAAATCTTGAAATCGAAAGCTTGTTCAGTTGGATTATTCGCAAAAACCATATCTCCCAATTCATCCATCGATTCAAATCTAGCATTCTCCTTTTCAAATAACCTTTTTTCCAAAACTATCTCCTCATATTCAAACTCTTTCTTTCCTTGATGAAGCTCCACTTGGGCAAAGTCGTCATCACACATCTTCGGTAATAAATTCTCTATTGAACCCTCACGTGGCTCGTTGATCTCTTGTTGATGCTGTACTACATTCTCTTGATACTTTACTTGATCCTCGCACCGCTCATTAATCTCTAGTTGATGCTGTGTTAAATTCTCTTGAAACTCGTTTTCATCCTGGCGAGGCTCATCAATCTCTAGTTGATGCTGCACTACATTCTCATGATACTTAACTTGATCCTCACGAGGCTCATCAATATCTAGTTGATGCTGTACTACATTATCTTGATACTCTATTTGCTCTTTACATTCAGCGTTCTGGAATTCGTATTCTTGACAATCTTGCCAATACTTGGCCCATTGATAATTTCGAAATTGCAACTGAGATTCTGCAACCATTTTCTCCTTTGATTTCAACGCTCGAAACCATTTTTGAACTCTCCTGGCATTTTGGGTTCGCTTGTTGAAGGTCATCGCAATTTCTGTTTCCAATTGTTCCTTAATATGAAGAGAAAACGAAGCGCAAGAATTTTGTTGCTTTCCAAACACACGAGCTAATGTAAAATCAAACTTTGAAAGCGACTCCACCATCTCTCCAATTTCAGAATGCTTTCTACTGCTGTTGTTAATACCAGAATGCTTTCTAGAGTGCTTGTTTACATGAAGTGCTTTCTTTCTTGACTTTCTTTTGGATATAAATTGCCTCAGTTTTGATTGGATTGTAACAGCTGCTGTTTTTTCACAAGTTTTCACATCAAATATCAATTTCCCTGACATGATTTGATCCACATATCGTTTCAATTTCATATTAATTCTTCCACTCGCTAGTTGATCCAACAACACTCTTTTCCGATTAGGATTCTCAACCTTGAACTCCAGAGCACATTTTTCTGCTTTCGCAGCTCGAATTTTCGCCAGCTCGTCCTCCAATTCTTTTTCTCGATTCATGAATCGTTTAGACTTCGCAGCAATCATTGAAGACTCGGGAACATTCTTAGGAACCTCCAGAACTTTCTTGTGCTTACTGCGAAAAGGGAAATCCTTCATAGCATCCAATCTTTCGGTTATTTCAGAAATGTGGGCAGCAAATTTGTCTTTTATGCGTTCAGAACCATTAGAGACAAATTTGTTTTTATTATTGCGCAACTTCTTTAAGTGCGAGTCGACCTCTACGAGTGCGCTATTCTCAGACTCTAGCATTTCGTCGTACGAGATATCAGAATCAAACTCACGTAAATCAATATCATATTCTCCCCATAAAGCATTGATGAAATCCATTTTCCTTGCCTTTCTGTCTACAATCCGTTGACGAGTACAGCAACCAGTGTTCATCTTGGTAGGCTTGCAACATAAGTCTTCAATCCTATGGTAAGATGTTCGAGACTGCCGGTCACCTGCTTGGGACTTATTCCTCGATGATGAAGGAATAGTGCGATGTAAACTTCTACCCCTGTGAGAGTTGGTGTCCATCCTGAAAAAACGGATCAATTTGCATTCAATGTGGATGGGCGCCCGCAACACTCCGTATTTTGAGCTCGTGTTTGAAATCTGATCTCCAGGATCTGTATATTGCATGGCTCATACTGGAGGAAGGATATGGAAGGAAACTGATATCCAAGAATGTTTAAAGTTTAAATTCCCTATACGAATCTATAGAATGAAATCGTATTCTACTTCGTTGCTTGTAGATATCATAAATTATCTGATACGATACTTTTAATTTAAAAAAAAGTGGAATCTGAAATATATCAAGTAAAGACATTCTTTACTGAAATGATCTCATAAAAACTCGAAGAAATAATCGATGGAAATTTAAAATATATGTTTCAATTATCAATCTGCTCGTTCAATTAACGCGGCATGTGCTTGTCCGCCATCAGCACACGCTGCCATAATTGCATACTTGGAATTCTCTGCATGCATGCGATTGGTAGCGGTCGTTAATATTCTGACCCCAGTCGCTCCAAAAGGATGTCCAATAGCCACAGAGCCCCCCCAGCTGTTCAGAACTGAATCATCTGGTCGACCATACTTCTTGCCTTGCCCAAGCATTTCCTTACAGAATGCATCACTGTCCAATGCAGCTAGATTCGCAAGAACCTGACCTGCAAAGGCTTCGTGGATCTCCCATACTCCCACATCAGCAATGGTGAGATTGTTCTCTCGTAAGAGCTTGGCGATTCCATAGGCAGGGCCTAGAAGCATCTCTTCGAAGGGATCGACACTAACAAACGCCCAGGCTTTTAAGAAAGATCTCGGTTTATAGCCCAGTGCCTTCGCCTTGTCCTCGCTCATGATGAGACAAGCGGACGCACCATCCGTGAGTGGAGAAGAATTTCCAGCAGTATGTGTTCCATGAGGTTTCACAAACGCTGGTTTCAACTTCCCGATCTTTTCAACAGAGGTATCACCACGGATCAAATTCTCCTCTCTGGATCCGTTAACAGGGATGATCTCCTGGTCGTACAAACCTGCAGCATGGGCTTTCGCGGCGCAGTGATGAGATTTCACAGCGAATGCGTCTTGCTCCGCTCTGGTTACTCCGAAACGAGATGCTAGTCTATCACTACTATGACCCATGATCTCGCCGGTACTGAAGTTCTTGATGGCTGGTGGTTCAGGTGCCAAGTCCTTCAACTTTAGTCCCTTGAGCAACTTGAGAATCCCCAAGGGCCCTTTCTTTGCAGCCTTTGGGAAATTGAGAAGACGTTGACGGATAGGTCGAGAGAAACGGATTGGAACATCAGAGAATGTCTCAGATCCACCAGCAAGAATCACATCCGCTTTGCCGGCAAGGATCTTCTCCGCCCCAGAACAAACTGCTTGGGAGGATGAGATGCATGCTTGGCCTATGGTATGACTAGGGATGGTGTTTGGAAGACCAGATCCAAGAGTGATCTCTCGAGCAATGTTGTTTGTTCTTACTTCCTGAACAACGTTTCCCCAGTATAAATAATCCACTTCCTTTCCATCCAGAGCATTTCTGTCCACGATCCCTTTGGTGGCAAGTCGACCAAGGTCGTAGGAGATCAGGTCTTTGTATACAGTGCCTGCGCCATTGAATGGAATGCGAGCACCGTCGATAAACGCCACTCTCTTGCTGGAGCTGCTAAATGCTCGTGCAAATTTCATCAAAGTCATCTGTGTTTGTGAAATTGGATTTCAATTCTCAAATCAATCAGGTACAAAGAAAAAAACTGCGATAATTCAAAATTCAAACAAAAAAACAGGTTTCAATTTTGTTTATTAATAAGAATCGAACGATTGATGGCTTCTATCCACTATATACTTAAAATAATCGATTTTGTTGAACATTTTGTAAATGGAAAGTGGAAAGCAACGAACTTGATCAGTTTCAATTTAATAAATATGTTTGGGTAAAGAATTGGGTAAATCCAACCGGTGATTATACTGGTCCGAAGTCGAATGTAACTTCTCCTCTATATCTCTCGAATACAATGTAGCATGCGTAATGAAGGCTCAATGGATTGTACTTCAATAAAAAACTTGGATATTCTTATCCAGGTTTCGACCACCTTAAATATTGCCCCTTCTGCGAAGTGAAAAACAAATAAATTTCGTTTGATGACGCAGAATAATCTCCGGCACTTTGAACTTTCAAACAATTTTCTTCGTTGCATCGTGAGATGCAGAATAATCTCCTACACTTTGAACTTTTCAGCAATTTTTATCTTTGCATCTTCGGCCTTCTCCATACGATATACAATAGTTTCTTGGGAGCATCAATGTATGAAGTATTTTTAAATACTTTAGTGGCTACTTCATGGAACGCGTTTGCAGGCGACATAGCTGTCAAGTCGAGGGATGCAATTAAATTACATCACGAGAAATATAATGCGAATTCAGTGATTCCACATAATGTTCTTGATTCTGATTACCTCACGGATTGCCATCAGGCTCTTTTCTTTCAACAAGATACTCTTGTTTATCAAGAAGGTAGCATATAATGGCTTTTATCCACTACTTGTAGTGCTTTAAAAAAATCGGTTTTTGTTGTGTTCAAAATAATATATAAAAAAAAAAAAATTCAAACTACAAAACGAAGCAGCAGAACGAGTTGGGTCCCCGCGTCACTCAACCAATTCATTCAGCAGAGGAGGTTATAACTGACCAGGTTTAACAAATAATATTAAATTGACTTTGAGAGTAATGTCAGGTAAGAGGAAAGACGTGGATGGACTGAAAAGCAAACAATTGACCACTACTAAAAGGAAAATTGTTTATTTTAATTAAAGACTTCCAAGAGTCTCTCTGCATCACCAAAATGATCTTTTTAAAACAACAAAAAGGATTTAAATTTTTTTTATTTACGAGCTGCTTCGCCCAGTCCAGTTGTTCTAAAGACTCTAAAAAAAAAGGGATTTTCATTAGGCAGACCCTGTTTTTACCACGGTCATAAAACAAATCAGCAAAAATCCCTTTTTTTTGGTCGCGTTATTTTTTTAGAGTCTTTAGATCAGAACATTAGATCCGTTGATGGTGGTGACTCCTATTTTGAAGTGCAATAGCGCAAGAGAATGTTCACCCCCACCAATGTTATCGTCCCTGGTGGTATCAAGTGCAAGGATGCTAAGTGAGAACTCCATGGAATGGAGACCATCGCCACCTATCGCTCGGACGACAGTGAGAACACGGCACCAAAAGCAAAAAGAAGAATGGAATCGATGTGTTAGAGTACCCAGCAAAGCACCAAAGAGCGATCCAAATATAAATATAACTCCTTGCATTCCAAAGATCGATATTCAAGTAATTCAAGATTCAGAACAAATTGATATTCCCAGTATTTCGGATATTCAACCGCTTGACCTACTTCCTGTTGAGGTTCTTGGTAAGCCTCGACATGTGGCATGTTTGTGGGATACCACGCTTATATGTTGTCATGATAGTGGAACCATGACTAGCTGCAACTTGAACTATGATGAAGAATCTACCTACAGGGGGCACACTGCAGCAGTACTGTTCGTTGAAGAGTTTATCGACGATTCATTTCTAACTTGTTCTGAAGACACAACGATTCGATTATGGGATACTTCAAACTTCACCTGCAAGGTATTCCAGGGGCATTCGGGGCCTGTATTGAGGGTGTGTACTTTAGCTGGTCAGTTTGCAAGTGGCTCTCGAGATAGAACTGTACGGATATGGAACTCTGAAACGGGAGATTGCTGTCATAAGATTGACGATGTGCTGGTTAACTGGATGGCATCTATTTCAAATACTTCATTTATATTTGGATCTCGTCGAGGGACTATTGCATTGTGGAGACAAAATTTTGAACTCGCTGTTTTCGAAAATCACGGGAATTTTGATATTTTAGCAGCCGATGTGAATGGTTCCAACTTATGTCTCGGAACCAAAAGCGGGAAAGTATTGCAATATGAGTTGCCCGACGATTGCTGCTTGCATCTAATCCACACGTACCAAGTAGAAGCAGCTGTCAGTGTGTTGAAAGTGCATCTCTCTTCGGTCGCTATTGTAGGCTGTACCGACGGGGCAGTCAGAGGTTTGAACCTCGAGTCAAACGACCAGATTTTTTATTATAATGCCCATGGAGGCTGGATTATGGATTTGAAATTCACCTCTGATTTTTCACATATTATTTCATGTTCCAATCAAGGTGAGATTGGTGTGTATGAACTTGGAAACGCCACTTACAATGTGGATACATTTCATACTTCCCCTATTTTAAAATCGGCACTTTTCAATGATTCTATTCTTGTTACATACGGGAATGACGATGAATCCTTTTCAAGACATCTAATAGAGAATGGAAAGATAGTTAAAAACTAGTTTAAAATTGAAAGTGAACTGATTTTGAATACTTTTTATAAAAGTGAACTGATTTTGAATATTTTTATAAAAGTGAACTAATTTTCGAATTTTTAATAAAAGTGAACCGCGTTGAATATTTCTCCCAAATTGACAATGATGTGTTACTAACAACAATTGTCTCGATAGTAACGTTACTAACGTTAGTAAGATGTTACTAACACTGTTACTAACAATCAGGTGTTGCTTGCCACTTCCCACCAGGCCTGTTTAATATAGGGATTTTCACCTAATATAGGGACGCCTCCCTATTTCGCAGAATAATTGTGAGCCACACAATTGAGTGAGCGACCCTATTCTCGCATTTTTTTTTATAAAAGCTGC
>Ga0105055_10009344_pt1 | contig 12551 bp, 7 predicted proteins | sample BON03_FD_78090 | JGI IMG/M metagenome (GOLD analysis project Ga0105055, IMG submission 78090) | Freshwater microbial communities from Lake Bonney liftoff mats and glacier meltwater in Antarctica - BON-03 | ecosystem: Environmental > Aquatic > Freshwater > Ice > Glacier meltwater | place: Lake...
CCTGGCGAAAAATCCACACTCGAGAACTCAACACTATCCCCATGTATCCTTAATGGTCGCACTACAGTCACTGGTACTCTAAACAACACTCTGTTGTCATCCTCGCCTACAATACACGCTGAAAACACTGACTCACCAGTGCATGGTAGCGCAGCGAGGTCCACCTTGACCTTGAATACCGAAGGTCCTGAGGACATGAGGATGTGTTCCACACAACTCACCCAAGGTGCACTGCTGCAAAGTTTAACACGAACTGAGATGATGTTCTTATCCTTTTGCGAATACGTCACTCGAGAACCAAGTTGCTTGGCCTTGGCTGGAAGATCCTCAGCCTCATCACAAGGAAATTCCATCGCCACTTGCACGGAAAATTCTCTGAATCCTGCTGAGGTTTCCCAAGGTTCGCGCAAATAAATACCACGAGCAGGACCTGAGTTTGTTCGACATTCGTGGTTCAGAATCGATATCTCGAAAGGCAAATGCAAGTGCAAACTATCTTCCTGCTGCAACAGATAATCCAATGCCGACTTCACTTGAATCAATCCAGCACCAAGCGCAGAAGCCTCTACACCAGGAACCACACATGCAGTTTCAATCAATGCACGCCTTATAGACCATGGCGAGTACTTTATGTTTCGAGATTTCAACGACATGACAAGCAGCGCAATACATCCAGCAGCATTCGGTGATGACATGCTGGTTCCATTCATCAACCTTTTTTGCATCAAGGTGTATTCTGGCATCGAGCAAATCGCGCCACCAGGAGCTATAAGTGTCGGGGTCGTACCACCATCATACGCAGGCCCTCTGGAGGACCAAGTGTATGCATTGGCTGGAGGCGTTTCCCCTTGTTTGATAGCATAGGCTGCCATCATCATATCGGGTTCGACATAAGCTCCGACGGAGAACAGCGCCTGATCTGTTGCAGGAGCTCCAACTGTCGAAAGAGCAGGACCGGAATTACCGTTGGATGTTGTGCAAATGATGCCGTATTTGTAAACCAACTCATGAAACAACTGAATCACTCTTCCTCCTTCTGGCAACGCAGTGGGCTCACCAAACGACAGGTTGATAATGTCCACGCCCCATTCCACACAGGAATTCAACGCTCGAATTAACGATGCACCCGTTTCCATAGAATCCAATCTCTCATCCCCGATCTTGATCGAGAGTATTTGTACATTAGGTGCAACACCGTTCAGCTCGGGCTTTTCAGGATGATACCCTCCAATAATAGATGCAACATGGGTCCCATGCGAACCTGGCACAACAATCGTCACTAGCAGTCCTTGATTTGCAACTTGAACACCATAATTGAGCTGGGATGATTCGTCCCACTTGGCAAAATGACGTTCAAAAGTAACGAGAGTGTTCCCAGGTTCACAAGCTTCAACCACTGGCCCCAAAGAATCATCGTCTTCCCTGTAAATGCAAACCTTCCATCGGCCACTCTTATCTTTGAAGGCTACAATATCTACCATAGGACCAACGTCAACAAACGAAGCATTTTCAAGAAACTCTTGTCTCGCTTTCATCTCATTGCGGAACTGCATTTCAGTCTTGCTTAGCGAGCCGTTCTTAAAATCCGTTTGCTCCATCATAGATAGGGCCATGCATTCGTTATGCGCCTTTTCCCACACAACCTTGCGTTCTTGCTTGAGTCGATGCACCAAAAAACTCGGGAAAAGCTCGTAAACAGATTTGGTGCCAATATGAACACTGGAACCTCCATGAGGCCATGGTATCACCTTTTCTGATCCCAGCTTTAAATATCCGTCCTCGCTTAACTCACGTGGGGTCATGTTAACATCGCCTCCTCCGCTCGTGTCTAGAATGCCAACCAACTTGCTACGACCATCGCTTGTCTTCTGAAGTCCTACCGCCCCTGGATCCACGCCCGTGTCTAGAACCGCCACTAGCACTGATCTGTCAGAATCACCCAGTAAAGATGATGCCTGAGTGCAGCGCGTTGGAACGATTCCCTCGACAGGAAACATTTTTTTTAGTGTCTTGGTTCAAAAGAAAAGCGTTACAACTCGAAATAGAATGGCGGTCATCGCTGATTCAAAACTCACATTCGCAAAACGAAGATATGCAGAGACTTTGCTAGGAGGTATTAAACTATTTACACTGAGTGACTTTGATGAAAAACTTGTGATGATGTCGAAGTCTCTTGTGACTTTGCAACTCCTCATTATGGTAGCTCCGGCAGTGGTTGCAGCAATATGCATATACGGCTTAAATGACAAAACGACCTCTACAATAATATTTGGGTCTGTTTTATTCATAGAAACAGCTCTTTTGCGAATGGCATCCAGAACCAAAAATAGCATCAGTGACATCGAGTTCGGAAAACCGAAATTTGAAATGTCGATCTTCGACACGCCAACAAACGATTCAATCAGAAGCTTATTGCTCAAAAGTACAACATCAGGTTTAGTGGGATCCGAATACATGTACTCGATGATGAGTGGAAATCAACATAGCTATCTGACTATACTTTGTATGCTTCCGATGTGCATGGCGCAGTATTCAATTGCAGTAAGAGCACCGCAGGAACTCGCCGCCGAAATGAACCAGTCGGTGTACACAAGAATGTTTTATTTGGCTTTGTTTTTAATACCCTTGCGAGCGTCATGGTGGTTGGCACTCTTGCCCTTTCTGTGGAGTGTGGGACTAGCACCGGGACCATGGACGTTGATTGAATGGGGAGCAGAACAGGTCAACACCCTACTATTTGGAGACTCCTGCTCAGGATCAGCATGGCGTACTGCGATTCGAACCATTGCATCTCTTGTTGGTGCATCTATTCCGTTGCTTTTCCTTGCTACTCCCATCCCAGTGATTGTAGGCGTGTCGTGTTTTACTGCCGGCTGTTGTCATCCCCATGTCTTTGGAGGGGGTTCTAAGAAGAAAAAGGTTATTCTGATTGTAATTCCTGTTTGCCTTGCAACGGCGTCCTCATTCGTTGGAACCGTCTTTGACTCGCGGATTGCAGGATGGGCGATGATTGGCATTTGGATCGTCATGATATATTTAAGGAGATCCTCTTATCGAAACGTTCTAGCATGGATGGGAATAGTCCTTGTGAGCTTCATCGTGACGTCAGAAAAAGCTGTTGACCAGTCTTCTTCTTTTGGAGTCGTATGGCTATTGTTCCGTGCCTTCAGAGTACTTTCAAACGATTCTCCAATCATGCTAGTCGTCGAGGTGATCGCATCCTATGCTCTGCTTCAAGTAACATCTTTGAACTTTTTGGCGCTTCATTTAATATGCGGTATTACCCGTGACAGAGTTATCGGATTTCTAGAACGATTCCAATTCGCCAAAGTACACACCCTTAGTGTATCAACCGATGACAAATTGAAGCACCCGTACGCTTCTATCATTTGGCTCCCTACAGTGAATCTGCTTTCTTGCATTATAGCAGCAGTAATCGACTCACCGGTGATTCCGTTGCTTGGGACCTGCGTCTTCATTGTAGGCCATCCACGACCTAAACGGATGTGGAGCGACCATGTACATACCACTGTCAGCTCCACAGACTCGGCACTCTACCAGCAAGTGTCTAAATACATCGTGAATATCTTTCAACAGCAGCAGCTATATCGCGGTCAGAGTTCTGTGTTCTTGGTAAGGTTCGAGAAGATGCTGGCTTTTGTGAATATTCTGGAGGCGGAATATGGATCGATGGCAATTCAAATACGAGGAGTTGAACTGCAAGAACAAACAAGCTGTCATGGAGTGGAAGCCAACGAGCTGGATAGACTCATAGAAGAAAAGGTTTCCGTGGCAATGATGCAACCGTTATTCCAGACACCTATCACCACCTATTCTCATTCAGCGAGCACTCTTACAGGCGTACTAGACAACACTGAGTTCCAGAAATTGGTAGCGTATGGGTTCTCGTTTACCATGACATGGTTGCTCGCTAAAACCAAGATACAACTGGAGTCAAAAATACCAGACTATTATGATAACTGTACTTATTCTATTGAATGGGAACAATTCTTAAAAGGGACTACGACAGTAGCATCCTGTGCAAATGGACCTTCTGGGCCACATGGTGATGATTTTGATTTGGATGATTTGCTGGATGAGATGGATTTCTCAGCCCCTATTCTCGCTGCTCCTTCGGCAACTGCCAAGACCACCATTAAGCAAGTAAGCCCTGAAAGCAGGAGTGAAATGGAGCATCTAGTGAGATATCTCTGTGACCAAGTTCATTGCAACAACTCCATGAACATGACAGATTTATTCAATAAAAAACTTCATCGCAAGTGTTCTTGGTTGGAATCACAACAGGAACTTATTGGGATGGTTTTCGACGCATACAGACTGGCCTGGAAACTTTCTCTCGACGCATATTTAATAGGGGATCCGGACCCTACGTTGACGGATTTTAAAGCCATCAACAAGTGTTTGAACGAATATCAACAGGACTGGTATCTCGGAAATCCATCAGAACCAAAATGGGTAACCTCAGTATTGAACGAAAGACAATCCATGCTGGCTATCACTGGTGATAAGAAAATGGGCGGGGGTGAGTTCCTGCAATTGACTCTAGATAGTTCGCAAATAGCCACAGTGTGTGCATTGAATCCAGCAATGGTGAGAGGACTCTGGGCGAATCTTCAATTGGAGCTGTTATATTTCACCAACGACGATGATGAAAGGTATTCTTGTCAGGCTAATAAGTTACTTTTCAGAAATCTGATCATTCAAGCTGCGGAACCTCCATTAGGATACCCGGTTTATTCTGGCGAACTTACTGATGTGTATAACTTGTAGTGGAGGGTTAAGGAAATACCAGAATTGAAACCACTTTGTAAACCTCCACTTGTGGAGGTTTAGCATACGAGTGGATGGAGAGCCATTCGTAGTGTAAACACAGATCCCAAGATATTATTGAGTGGTGACTATGTTGTTGACCCGGGAAAAGTGTCTGACGTTGGTGACTCATCGAATTGATAGCGTGATACCTATCTCAAATTTTCAAAAATGTTCACTTTTTTGGGGGCTTTTTATTATGAAGTAGACAATGAGTGAGGGACGATACAAGTGTACTAACGATGGTATTTGGTATTAAATGGGTCCACAAACCTCTACTAGTTTTCTACTAGTGTAGGTTTAACCCCGTATCGTGTAAATTTTGATTAAGCCCATTGAGCTATGTTAAACACTACCAAAATGCTTAACCCAGGAGATAAGGACAATTGCTACAAAAAATCAGATCATAAAAATTCCAGAATGTTCGGAAAAACTTTGAATCCACTACCAAACTGGAATCATGCTGAGAGCACTTGCTAAACCATCAGTACTCAGACAATCAATAGTCAAACAAACAATACTAACAGTGCGCCTGAAGAGCACGAATGCTGCGAACGAATGGGTCGATCCTGCAGCTGTACCTCTCGGTGAGAACCTAGCAAAATACGGAATTGACTTGACGGCTCGAGCCAAGGAAGGAAAATTGGACCCTGTTATCGGAAGAGAGGCAGAGATAAGAAGGACGACTCAAGTTCTCTCTCGACGAACAAAGAACAACCCTGTGTTAATAGGTGAACCTGGTGTGGGAAAAACCGCGATAATTGAAGGATTAGCCATTCGAATTACAAATGGAGAGGTTCCTGATAGTTTGAAAGAAAAGCAAGTTGTTTCTCTTGATCTAGCTGCACTTATTGCCGGGGCCAAATTCCGGGGAGATTTCGAAGAACGGTTGAAAGGTGTTTTGAAAGATGTGGAAAAGAGTGATGGCAAAGTCATTTTGTTCATTGATGAATTACATTCTCTCGTCGGTGCAGGTGGCGGCGAGGGGAGTATCAGTGCAGGAAACATTCTGAAACCTGCATTGGCTCGAGGCGAGTTGAGATTAGTGGGGGCGACTACATTGAACGAGTACCGACTTATCGAGAAGGATGCCGCTTTGGCCAGAAGATTTCAAAGTGTATTAGTGGACGAACCGAATGTGAATGACACAATTGCGATTCTCAGAGGTCTTAAAGAAAAGTATGAAGTGCATCATGGTGTTATCATTAAGGACAGTGCTCTAGTGACAGCTGCAACGCTTGCCAACAGATATCTGACGGAACGTAAAATGCCTGATAAGGCCATTGACTTGATAGATGAAGCAGCCAGTAAACTTCGACTGCAACAAGAAAGCAAACCAGAACCGATTTGGAAAATTGAAAGAGATTTAATCACGAAACGAATCGAAATCGCTGCTCTCAAAAAGGAAACGGATGCGAATTCTGTTGACCGTCGCAACAAGTTAAAGGACCAAGTGAGCGTCATGGAGACCGAATTGAATACCTTAACTGCAGAATGGAAGGTGGAGAAGGACAAGTTGGAGGCAACCAAAGGCTCAAAAGAAAAATTGGAACAAGCCAAGCGCCAAGTGGACCAGTTGCAGCGCAAAGGAGATTATGCTGGAGCAGCGGAACTGCGCTATTCGGTGATACCTGAACTGGAAAAGCTTGTTCAAGCTGGTGACCGTAATGACCACGAGAAGAGTGCTTTACTTGAGGATGCAGTTACATCCGATTTGATTGCTCAGGTAGTGGCTCATGCAACTGGTATTCCTGTGGGAAATCTAGTTCACGGTGAGCGTCAGAAACTTCTTGGTCTCGCGTCTAAATTGAAACAGAGAGTAATCGGCCAGGATCATGTTGCGGATGCAGTTACCGACTGTATTAAGCAATCCCGAGCTGGATTAAGTGCTCACGACAAACCCCAATTGGTGAGTCTATTCTTAGGCCCAACAGGAACAGGAAAGACAGAAATGGTGAAAGCAATAGCAGCTTCATTATTTGATGATGAATCAGCGATTTGCAGAATTGACATGAGCGAATACATGGAGAAACATTCTGTTAGTAGACTTATTGGAGCGCCTCCCGGATATGTGGGATACGAGGAAGGAGGTACGCTGACGGAGTCGGTGAGGAGAAAGCCTTATCAGATTGTTCTTTTGGACGAGTTTGAAAAAGCGCATCGTGATGTTGGCAATATTCTACTGCAAGTTTTTGACGAGGGTAGGTTGACAGATTCTCAAGGTCGCACTGTAGATTTCAAGAATACCCTTGTTATCATGACGAGTAATCTCGGCAGCGACATTCTGAGCCAGGGCGAGGACGTGGAGGATCAGGTCATGGAACGAGTCAGGGGCTTCTTCTCGCCAGAGTTGCTGAATAGGATCGACGTCGTTAGCATGTTTAACAGATTGAAGCGGGAAGACATGGATCGCATTGTGGACATTCAGTTGAATGCCTTGCGGCAGAGATTGATGGATGACAGGAAGATTGAACTGAACGCATCTCCCGAAACCATTGAGTGGATGGCAACACATGCTTATTCGCCTATTTATGGTGCACGCCCTTTGAAGAGACTTTTGCAAAAGAAAGTCATGAGTCCGCTCGCTGATGCTATTTTAAGTGGTGAGCTCCTTGATGACTCCATTGCCAATATCACGCTTCTAGATGATGAACTCTTTTTCGAATATGTTTCCAAACCTACAGCTGATTAATCGCATATATATTGTAATAATTAATAACGATTTTAAATAACAACTTAGCTGGTTATTTCCCAGAGGTACAGCGGCATTTCGACGTTAGACTTCAACTTTTCGATATGTTCACGTGGACGGTTCTCTAGCTCTTCCACCTGCTGGTATTTACTGAGTGCCAAGTAGCAATTGAGAAGGTTTCTAATAGACTCCTTGACTTGAATATGGTCTAATCCCAACACTTCAGCACGCAACAAAACCACTTGGCAAAATATCTTTTCGGCAGAGAGAAGTTTATCACGGCACGGCAAACTGCGTTTCTTACTCTTGTTTTCTAATATTGCGTCTTTCCTGCCTCCTCTTTCAAACTTCAAACCCTCCAACTTCGCAATAACATCATGGCACAATGTGTGTCGCTGCGCAATCTCCTTTTTCTTCACCTCAATCTTCGGTGGTGGTGCTCGATGTTTCACAACTTTGCTAAACACCTGTTTAAAATCTGGGTGGTTTTGGTAAAAAGATGAGAATATTTCACTCCGGAATTCTTCCAGCGATGACATCTTCAACAATTGAAAGAGCCGTTAATCCATAAAAGGCGGTACGGTCCCCAGTCTATAGCGAAAATACGTTCGAAGCAATAGTAAATTGAAATAAATTGAAGCATGCATTTTTGAATAGCAAGAGAACTCTCTTAATTAAATTTAAAATGTGCGGTATTTTAAAATAAAATAAAAAGCTTCCGTATTTGATTAAAATAAAAAGCTTCAGTTTTGGTTTTAGGGCTCATGCATCCAAATTGATGGTATTCCCGAAACGAGACTTAAGGCTTTGTTTTAGCGTGTCACGCTGTTCTTCCAGTGCTCCATTTTCTTTTTCCAATTCAACCATACGAGCATCAAGTTCTGCCTTTCTCTTTTCCATAAACTCATTGAACCTATCTTCGTCTACGTTCACATAAGAAGATCCAAGTTTAATCATAAAGGTATCGCTGTCACCTGCCATCATCAGCTCTTGCTCTGCATCTTCAAGAGCGTTCAAGTCTTCCTCAATTTTTTTGCGGTCCTCTTTCAATTCTTCCAGAGAACGATGAATAACTCCGAAAGTGTTGATTTTCTGCTGGTCCTCCTTGCGCACCTAGCATTATTATTACCTTAGCTGTTTGTATATACATAATAGATAACGTGAACTTACTTCCACTTCCTCGGTCGTCTCCTGAAAATCACTCATAATAATAGATTGTATCTTTTTTTTTGACGAACCACGGTGAATTAGTAACGGTTTTGTTGGATGAGCGAGATCAGTTTTATCGTTGAACGCCTTAACCAGACTCCGTTCAAGAAAGGATTCAGTCTTGTCAGTTTTGATGAGCTAGCTCCATATGAACTACTTGAGCTTCTCAATGAGCTATTCACCTTTCTTGACTCTGCGCAGCACGCGATGGACCTGCGTGATGAAGCCCAACAAGGAGAAGGAACTACGGCCAATCGAATGACTGAATCACTCAGGATTTTGAAATACAGTCTTCCTTCTAACGTGGAAAGATTCAAAGAAGCTCTTGGTGCAGGGGATCGCGGAGCCATCTATCCCGTGATGCATTACATTCTCTCCAGATTGGACCCTCTTAAGACCCGCGCGTATTTGGCAAGATATCTTGTTAGTGTGGACATACCACCTGCATTCCTTCACGACGAATCGATCCAAGAGGTGTATCAGCAGTATAGATCCTTGCAGCATGACTTCAAGGAAGCTCATAAAGCTGCTCAGACTGCTAAACAGGCAGGAATGCAACCTTCTGATCTTAAAAAGGAAATTATGCAACTAGAAGATGAAAAATCGCAATTGATTCAAAAAATATCGCTGTTGGAAAAGAAAACCGAGAGTATGTCGGGTTTTGACGAACTGTATGAAGTTACAAGTGCACTTCGACAAGAGCAGGAAGAAGAAACCAAGCTGCAGGACCAAGGACGTGAGCAACAAGCTGCACTGGAAATTGCCGATCAAAGATTATCTGAGACGCGTCATCGGTTTGAAGAGATAGCTGCGTCACAGCAGGATGACAATCCGGAGGAACTCGTCAGACGTCTGGCTAAAGAAGTGAGGCTGAACAAAGCCAAACTTGAACAGGAGATTCCTCGTGAACTGGAATCGGCTTACGAAAAGCTGGGAGAGATGGAACAGTCGTTGAATGAGCCAGCTAAAACGGAACAAGACATCGATGACATCAACCAAAGGGCCGACAAGATTCGAAGGGACATCGACAAGGTACAAGGAGAATTAGACAGAGCCAGGAGGCTAAATGGAGGAGATGACAAGCTCAAAATGTTTCGCCAGCAATCCGCAATGATCGCAAAAAAGCTTCAAAATCAACAGGATGAATTTGAAAAAGCAATCCGTGACCATGACATTGTCGCTAAAGAATTCGTTGCAGCAGAGAAAAGTCTCGGGTCCGAAAGCAGCGGCGGCATGGGGAAGCGGCAGTTTAAAGAGTATGCCAATGGCCTTCGTGAAAAGACAAACGAATACAAGCAGAAGAAACAAGAACTCGCCGCATTACGTGCAGAAACGGTGGTACTTAATCGCACAGAGAGTCTCATGCGATCCAGAGGTGACAACGTGGAAGAGTTTCTTAAAACACTAGAAAGAGGCCAAGGAGTCGAAGGGGCACGTGACATGGAATCGAATCTTGAAAAAGTATCCAAGCAGAATGCTCAATTGAACATGACAAAGAAAATGACCCTCGAAGAAATCTCAGAAATTGTTAGGCAGCTAAAAGACACACTAGCAAAGCGCAAAGTATCACTGACACCTCAAATTCAAAAACTTCGCACTGTTAGAGAAAGTTTCCAGGAATTGGAACAGGAGTATCTTGAAAAGAAAGCCATATACGAAAATACGGCTGTTGGGCTTGAAAGTGACAAGATCAAATTAGAAAATGATTGCAATGCATACCAAAAAGAATGCCTCCGTGAAGAAAGCAGATTTCATATCGTATCAGCTAAATCTGAAATTGCTGATCTGGAATACAACAAAATATTGGACGAGCAACGATTTCAAAAGGGTGACGGTCAGCTACTTCGTGATTTCAAAACATACAAAGAATTATACCAGCAGAAGATACAACAACAAGAACAGTTAAGTAAACAGTTGAGAAAGAAGCAAAAGTCTCTTAAGGAAACGGCAGACACGAGCTCGCAGCAACGACAAATGTTCGTGGACCTGAAAAGATTGCTAGGCGTAAAAGTTCAAACCAAGACAAATGAGAATCAGCAAATGGCAGGTAATATCACCAACGGAGTATTTGACCTTGGTCAAGATATCGGTGGTGCAAATATTATGACGATTGAGCAAGGTCACTAATAATTTAAAACTGTAACGAGCTTTGATATTCAGTGCCAGGAGACCAACAGAGCAGAGTATAAAAAAAGATTTTAGATAGGTTTCGCTTTAAACAAATTTTTACAAGAATTGCAACGTATAATAAGAAACGATATCTGAGAATGGATGGTAATGTCAGCACTCCTACATGTACTGCAGGTTCCGTTGTAGATCATGAACCGCACCTCCTCACTAACTCCATGCAGAGGTGGCACACTGCGTAGCATCAATGCCTGTTCACGCAACTGCATCGCTTTATCCAACGCATTTTGCTTGTCTATCAGTTCGGGATGCCAAAAGCGAATCAGCAAAACCACCCGCACGGAATCAGTATCATTGACCACTTCATGCTCGAAGGAATCGTCGAAGAACAGGAAACGGCCTTCTTGCCATGATCTCCATTCACTCCCAACTCGTATCTGGCATTTCCGAACTGAATTGCTGCAAACAGGGATGATCATTCCTAAGTGACCTGTTAAGCGGATGTTTGTAGCAGCACAATGAGGTGAAATATGGGTGTGAGGACCAAGAGCACTAAATATAATCTCTCCTGCATGCTTGTTACAAAGATCGATTGCATCAGGGATGTGATGTTCTAACAACGCACAAGTCCTAGGAGCTAAAGAGACGTCCCCGCCTCGCCCAAAAAGAACGATTTCTTGCCAAGTTCCCGATCTTAAAACCGTACCGTCTTCTTTTCCTGTTTCTCGATGATCCCCTCCAACTCGTGGCCACGAATTCAGCTCTCCAGTCAGATCTATTAATTCTTCCTTTATTGCAGCAAAAGCTGATTCAATCAATTGGCACCATGGAAATTCTTCAGGTGACCAAAATGCACAAGACCGTATTGACGGTTCCATAAAACCCGCTGAGATGAATTCAGACGATGCTAAAACAATTGAAAGTCCATAAACTTACGACGCTGATATTTGTTTATCCACCCCAATTCGAAAACCTGCGCAGGAACCATTCTCGCTGCCAGCTGGGCTGCCTCTTTCATCCTGTTTTGCTGTTCGAGTATTAAACATAGTTCTACACAAGCCTCTCGGCAAAACCCCGGCAAAACTTCAATAGCTCGGTTTAGAAATGTCTCGGCGATTGTAATCTCTTCTCCCACGTTTTTCAACGCAAACGCTTTATCAGAAAATATCAATCCCGTGAAAAGCAAATAATCAAAGCAACAATTAGCATCAAGAGATTCAAGATCTTCCCCGAGAATCCTACGAAGATCTGAAATCACAGCATCCATCTTGTTGCTGCATTTATCGACATAGACAGCGTTGACAAAGCCCACAGAACACCTGGAAAGTCTCTCACGCATGGTGAAGCAGGAGGATTTGTGGATTTTCCAATGATCTTTTTGGCATTTCTTCGAGCAATATTTATCCTTCCCTTTACATCGACTGCAACCTTTCAAACAAGTCCCAATACCACAAAATTGACATCTTTCCATTGATCATTGAATTGATTGTCTACTTTTTTGTTTTTTTTAAAACACAACTAAAATCGATTTTTAAAGCCTCACTAGTAGTGGATAAAAGCTATCAATGCGAATTTCTTAATAAACAAGAGTATCTTGTTGAAAGAAAAGAGCCTGATGGCAATCCGTGAGGTAATCAGAAGCAAGAACATTATGTGGAATCACTGAATTCACATTATATTTCTCCTGATGTAA
>Ga0105055_10009353_pt1 | contig 12542 bp, 18 predicted proteins | sample BON03_FD_78090 | JGI IMG/M metagenome (GOLD analysis project Ga0105055, IMG submission 78090) | Freshwater microbial communities from Lake Bonney liftoff mats and glacier meltwater in Antarctica - BON-03 | ecosystem: Environmental > Aquatic > Freshwater > Ice > Glacier meltwater | place: Lake...
CTCAAAGAACTGCGCCAAGTGGCGCTCATGGCCTTCAAGTCTCAGGACAACATGACTGAAATGCCAGGCAAGGAATCCGGCGAGGATGCGCTCAAAAAATGGACTGAAAAGTTGCACCGTGCACTCAAACCCATTCTATGGGAGATATGATCCAACACATACACCATGTTCAAGATAGAACATCCCGACCACGGTAATGGAGTGCGTGACTTCATGTGGAAGTGGTGGCATGACTCGGACGCCAAACGCGACCAAGATGCCAAAGGAAAATCCGCAGCCAAGCAAGACGCCGAGGTTGACTGTGAAGAATCGCCGGCGAAGAAATCAAAGAAAGGCAAAGAAAAGAAAAAAGATACGAAGACAGCGCCCAAGGAAAAAAAAACCGAAAAAAGACTAGTTGTATCTCGAATTACACGTGAGAGTAAGATGAGGTCTTATAATAGAGAGTAGTAGGTGCAAATATTTTGGGTGGGGGGGGAAGGGGGGGGACACTGTTTTTATCCTAGTTGGAAAGGTTTTTGAATCCATTGAACACAAACCAATCTGGTTTACAACAAAATCTTATGTTATCTCATTTCATGTGTTGTCCAATTGTCCTCATATGCTACTAAATGGTTATTCATCACATATATGGCGTGTAATTCAGGTAATATGTTGCCTAATTTGCAGTGATATCTAGTCTAACATGTAATCATATGTTCTATGAAATGTATCATATGTTGTTTAAGAGTTGGTCATGTGTTGTATACTTTTTATATATGTTATACAAATTATTAACATGTGTTGTACAGGATATTTTCATATGTTGTGTAAGAAAATTCACATGTTGTCTAAGAAATTCATGTATGTTGTCTATTTTTTTGTCATATGTTGTGTAAATTTTTGTCATATGTTGTGTAGGATATTTCATATGTTGTGTAATTCTTAGACAACATATATGACATTTGTACAACATATGAGGTGGGCCGTAGGGATTTGATGCTGAAATACGTTGTCTAAGGCCTTACACGCAGTTAAACGGAGTCTTCATCGCAAAAATACATCACAATATGAATTGTGATGTATTTTTGCGATGAAACTCTGAGAGATGAACTCGTACAATCAAGGGAGGAGGGTGCCCCTGCACACGTAATTGCAGACCTTGGCAAATCCCATGCTAAGGAAAAACATAAGCTCTTGAAATTCAACATCAAATGAGGCAGAAAAATTTGACAGACGCGGTAGCCTCATCAGTATCTGTCCCAAACCACCAAAGAACTTCACCTCACTCCATGTGGGACCTGCTTCGACGATACAAAACTGATCACGTGCAGTCTAACCTGCCCACACGCACTCATGACAACGCGTCCCCTGACCCCAGGATCTGGAAGTTAGGCCCTGTCACCCTTGACCCTCAGGCATGGCATCGATTCGGATTTGCTCTAGGGCACAATCACCGAAAACACAAGGTCACCGTACAATGAGGAGGCAGCACACAAATTAACTGTACATACCGCAGAAAACGAATTACTCTACTGCACCCTACCCTCCCAGTAGACCCTCTATTCTACGAGGATATTACACTACAAGAACTCGTTGGCGAAATCAAAAACGTTAATTCAGATAAATCCCCTGCAGACGATGGAATCACAAATTGCATGATGCAGGCAGCAGGCCTGAAGTTCACAAAGATCTTGCATGGAGTGTTCAGCATGTTGTGGGTACATGAAATCCAAGTGGCAGCGTGGCAAATGTCCCTTATGCAGCCAATCTACAAAGGTGAAGACAAATCTGAGGCTGATTCAGCCTCATATCGTGACTAATATTTAAGTAGCGCACTTGCTAAACTGTTTGAGGGAATCCTTATTTCTCGGTTGACTAAATTCACAGAAACCCACAATACGCTGACAGAGAATCAACTTGGAACACGCTCTGGCCGACAAATCCACGATGCAATATACTACCTGCTCTCCATCATCCAATACAGCATATCACAGAAGGGCCTTGCATGCAACATACGTTGCCTTTTGTGACTTTTCCACCGCGTTCCCAAGCATCCACCGAGGCAAACTCCTCTCACTACTATGTAAAGAGAATATTGTGGGAAGGATGTGGAAGGATGTGGAAACACCTCAGAGAGCGATTTCACACAGTCAAAGTCCGTGTCCTCCAACCACGGATCCCCAAAAGTAGCGGTGTCGACATGCTGTGGGGAGTGCCTGAGGGTAGCAGGCTAAACCCTACTCTTTTTGTGGCTGACTTGATTCACGAACTGAAACTGCAATTCCCCAATGCTACCATCACCCATAGTGGGCAGGTCAGGTGGATAGGAGGAATTTTTTACGTTGATGTTCTGTGTTTTATCTTGACCGATGCTCGCGAACTCCAGATGATGATAAACACATGACAGACTCTGAGTGCAAAGGCAAGGATGCAACTCAGCGCTGACAAAATCAAAATTATTTGTTCCCACATCAACAAAATTATGTGTTTCCGAAACCACACAAGCGAAATGCGTGAAAACGACCACGAAACGTTAACGGCCGCAATCTTTGGCCAGCGTCATTCCACATTCTATCCATGTACCCACACCACACCAACCCCATGGAGAGGCCTCATCCCTACCCAGCATATTTATCCACACTCCTACAAGAGGTAAAGCAATTTGACTATCTCGGTCTCCGACTCGACCCTATGGTGAATATGAAAGCTGCTGTGTCATTCATCCAAGAAAAGGCAAACAAAGTTCACTCTCTTGTCCTCGCCATAGCACTACTTTCTGAAACAGGTATTCCCCCCCTGTACATCACACAAATCTGCAACTTGCACAAGTTAGATTCAGGCTGTACTCCTTCCCCCCCCACCACAATCCAGCGTTTCCTCCTGTGTTTATGGCTGCCACTGCTGCAAGCAGTGCCTTTGGATACGCTTGAAGACCGCATGCAGAATGCTGTAGGACAGGTGAATCCTCCACGGCGATACCTAAAATCCCCGATGCCACACAACGTAACCCTTGCCAAGCTACAAAACAAAGAGAAGTCATACAAAAAGTAGCTCGAGACACAATGCTCTGACCAATGGCGAAAACACCTCGAGATTACGCTAAGCAACCCACCAGGACGAGTCAGGGCATACGTACACTGGCATCTCCACAACCAACACAAACGTAGCATGTATAAGCCAGCCCCATACCTCACCCACCAATCCTTACCCTACCAAATAGAGCTCCTTCGGATCCGCACCCAGCATACCATCCACATTATACCTTCCCACCTCCATTATGCATCTTGGAACCCACGAGCTCCTTACCAAGATTGTATGTGCCCGCACTGTTTTGCCTCAGGTACGCGGATCCTTGGTGATGAAGTCCACATCATATGTCTGTGCCTGACAACAAAAGTAGTACTTGACAGGTTTTCTGTTAAATTCCAACGGCTCACACGACTACTCGACCTTCCTTCCCTCCCTCACTTCCTTCTCAACAGAAGAGACAACACGACTAGTCCTAGGGAACCCCCCCCCCCAAACTCTGCAAAAGGACCTACGGAGATGGATACAAGAAGCCACCCACCCACCTATGCTGTGAGTTCGCGTATGCCCTCCGCACACACATCACATTTTTACAACCAGCTGTTGTTGACATGTCCTCTGATGATGAGGACGCAGCATCGTCAGACAATAATGACGATTTTTCACTCATTCTCCCCCCCCCTGGCTTCCAACCTGTATCCATACCACCAGCCAACACCATGCTCGCATTCCTCGACCCCGTAGGTCAACAACTTATTGGGCATCATATCCTCTCAAATGGCCCAAGTATGGCTGGTTCCTTGGTCGCATATCCGAAGGGAATAGAAACCCGAAGCGCAAGGTTTGTAAGCAGATAGTCAACTTGATTGTCTTTTACCCTGATGATGGCAGCTCCGGACCTCATTGTCTTTCCTTGGACAATTATAATATAGATGGAGACAATGACTCCCCAAATCACACGTGGATGCTCCTGGAACCCTCCAACCCTCCGCCAGTAGACGTGGACTAGTTTAGTGCAGTGAGTGAGGTGAAATTGTCCTTGCTTGTAGATCTAGACAGACACACGCACTCCCTGCAGGCCTGTGACCTGCCCCCGACTGCTACACCTAATCAGGTGCAACACTCCCAGAGGAGTCTAAACTCGTAGTATCCCTGACCAAAGCCCAACACTCCCAGACGAGTCTAAACTCGTCAAATACCAGCCAGGAGGACCCATGTGGTTCTGCTCTGATGCGTGGTCAACAGGCCCATCGGCCGGTTCAGTATCATTTCTATAGTGGAAATGTGAAAGAACCGTTTTTGGGTCCTCGACCTCTTTGGTGCAGGTGCGCCTTCTCCCTCGAATTTTTTTCTTTTTTCATCAAACATTTGTTGCTTTGGGTAGTGGACGGTGGAGGATTTCTCGACAATTGGGACTTTGTATCTCAAGAAATCGTTCCAGAACTCAGTACCCCCCCCACCTATGAGGCCGAACGAACTTTAGACTTGCCCAGACGACGGAGCCGCCAGGGCACAAGCCCCTGGTTGTCAACGTAGTAGTTGTAGGTCCGTTCGAAGAGGAAGAGGAGGGAATCGGTGTAACCAGCGACGTGGTCATGAAGGGTGATGATCTGGACACCCCAGGTTTTCTAAGGGGCGACAGGGTAAGGTTGGGACGTCGGCGATCTCGGATCGTGGGTGCGCCTCCCTTGGCTTGCTCACGATGAAGCCCCGGGGCCGTACATAACGATTCCCCAATATCGGTTTAATAAAACAAAGCAACACACACACGGAGGGCAAAGTGACAGGACGATTCATGTCTCATTGAGACATAAAAATTCATGTGTGGAAACACATTTGTCCTATCTTCATGGGGCTGGGTGCATTTTGGAAGGAAAAGCTTGAGCACCCTGACCGTGCACTTAGCCAACTCGGCATGCATTTATGTACGTATGTACACACACACATGTAAATCAGAGTGTGTACATGTAAACATGCACACCCACACATGCAGACTTGGCATGCATGCATGCATGCAAATATACATGTATGTAAATATACATGCAAAAAACATGTAGACTCAACCTACATAAATGTAAATATTTACACGTACACATGCAAACTGGGCATGCATATATGTAAATACACATGCATGTAAACACACATGCACAAACATGTAGACTCAGCCTACATACATGTAAACATCTACACATACACATGCAAACTCAGCATGCATATACGCATACGTAGGTATATGTGTATAAACACGCACACACACGTACCTCACACACATGGTATAAACAAAGAAGTTCGGTGTGAAAACAGATCCCGCAGAACTTGACAAAAAAAACAGCTTGACTTCATCAAATATAGCATGTGTGCAATACATAAATAAATTGGCACCAAGGTCGGCCGCGTCCTGGGTGGCATGGCAGGCAGACATCCTTGGCCGCACCGTGGTCCTGCCTTCGCAAGGAGACAATCGATCGTTTGGTGGTGGTGGGGCAGCTTCATCCAGCAGACAAGCATCAGTAAATGTTGGCAGCCTCCTTGGTGTGTCCTGGCGAGCAAAGCAGTGGGTCATGTTAGCGAACAAGCCCTACCGCACTGTCCGGCCCCTGCGTACACAACATTGCGGTGCACAGGGCAAGGAGCTTGAACAGCACGGCACGGAATCCACGCATGGAACAAACAGCACGAAAGCTGTCACGCGCGAAACGCAGCCTCCGTTGAAGGCCTAGTCAATGTCCGTGCGAGTTGACCCTGTTGTTCGCGAGATGAGGCGAGACCGCCGTCGGCGCTGTCGTGTTGTCGCTATTGGACCAGTAGAGTGAGAGCCTTCTCGAGCGTGCAGATTTGTTTTTGAAGTATTGCGCAACGTTTTTGGAGAGCAATTCCTGGCGCATAGGTGTAGTCCTGCCTTCTCGTGGAGACAATCGACGCCAACCTTGCGATCAAGTATAATCAAGTGTTAGCGCATCGCCAGCACTCAGCAAGTCGAACACTCAGTACATTTCATAGTATTTAGACTAGAAGAATTCGTACGTCTTTCCTATTTCCGGAACGACAAATTTCGTGACAAACCCCATTCGTGTCAATGTCTCTTTTTACACATGGGTGCAGCGTTGCCTCCCCTTTTGGTATCGCCAAAAGTGGAAAAAAATAATATTATATGCGCAATACCAAATCGCGGCGCAACGCACTGGGCGCATTAGGCACGTTACCTCAACCTTATATGTTATATACAGAGACAGACAGAAAGGGGAGAAAGATAGGAAAAAGTAAAAGGATGGGGAGAAAAAAACAAGATAGAAAAGGAAAGAAAGCAGAAGGAAGAGTACCAGAAAGGACAAACAACAAAGGGAATGTAAGAAAGAAAGAAAGAACTTGAAAGACGGAAAGCAAGCTTTTTGATGTGTATCTATGAAATATTGTATTCACACGAATCTTTGTGAATCTATGTTAATAAGCATGTGTACAAAGGAAGTAAAAAAAGGGGGTAAAAAAGGGGGGTCAAAAAGTGAAACTGTGACACATGACATAATATATATAGGCCTGCAGGTTGAGGCTTCAAGAAAACCAGTGAAAAACACTGCGTCGATATGCCAATACGAAAATATTCGGCACCCTCAGTCACGCGCAGTCATGCATATATTAGAGCATACGTGGTAGAAGAAGCAAGAGTTTGCCGCGTTGAAGTCAACTCCCATTATTCGCCGCTGCGTCAGCACTGCGTCTATCATTGCTCTGAGAAGATAGGGAGTTGCCGCTGCAAATCATGCCGCTTCGCCATGGCTTGATGCACATTGACAATGCTGATACTCACATTGTCATGTGTTTTAGCCTCCAGCAATTGGACACAGCCTTGGGCCATATGCTCAAGCGCTCACGTGTCATGGGGTTCGTGCCAGGTGCAAACCAGTGGGTTAGTTTAAAAAAGTCGTTTGTGTAGGAATGTGACTACTGTGACTTGCGATTTGCTACATGCATACTCCTCAATCAGCGTTCTGTCATGTTCGTCGCTTCCTACATGAACGTGGCTTCCCGCTGGGATATAGCATTCGTACTGTGGGAACATCTGTCTGAGCTCTCGTCTGACTTGACTGTAGTTCCTTTACGTGTAAGTACCTTCTGTAGCAGGACTATCACAGCTCCTTCTGCTTTGTCTGCGCAATGTATGGTAGCGCCGTGGACAGGTGCAGTGGTCCTAGATTCCAAGAGATTACATGTCAGGTTGGTCTGCTGGGCCGCGGAAAGCAAACGCTGAGCGCTGAGAAATTATTTTTCCGAGCGAATTTGCTATATGTTCCTGACATCAAAATTTAGAAGAGACTAAGATCTAGGTCTGTGCACAACTTCGGTACTTTCTTTTTGAGAACCCATTCGCAATGGCAAAACCCGAATTTTCCTGCGTCGAAACACGTTTTTTCCTCGGAAGTCGCCACTGCGCATCTGCTCTCCAAACGCAAGTACCGAAGTTGTGCACAGACCTAGATCTTACTCTCATATACATTTGGTCTCCTATACATCTTTTCACAGGGAAACGAGCATTGAAGCAGGCACAAGAGTGGCAAACAGTGTTGGAATTTTCACAACCAAAGCGTCAAAACACTCACAATGCCCCCGCTCACGCCCCCCCTCAAAGTTGATCACTACAGAGTCGAGCCAAGGGGGCGTGATTGCACTGACGACTACAAAAATCAATCGACAACATAATAACATAGTCAGTTTTTCTCAAGCATCAGCCTGTAGGCAGATTATCCGGAGTGATGGCCCATGCATGGACAGGCGCAGAAATTGAGCCCGCATGGGAAAACTATTACGAATCGCAAGGGTACAAGCCGACTGCAACATTCAAGGAATGTGGATTCAAGAAGCTGTGCGTTCTGACGTCTCTCACGCCTACTGAGGTTCCGCCGCCCTCTCCCCCGTCCCCGCCGCCATCGTTTTGCTGCCTCAAATGTCCCTCGCCAGAGGGCTGCATGGGTGCGCAAGGACGGCGGCCTGAGCCTACAATGACGAATTGGGCCAATGCGAACAAGACCTGTGCAAGTATCCCGCAGGAAACAGCCGAGCACAACAAACGAGAGCTAGTTGACTTCTGCCAAGGGTACTGGCACTTCACAGATTTCCGTCACAACAAAGGAACAATAGCAGCGCTGGAGCTGATGACCTAGCTTTTTTAATTTAAGAGTGTTTATTAAGGAGTAACCTCAGCAAGAGGAGCAAGAAACATTAAGATCGAAAGACACCCAGTTCGCAGCTGTTGAGCTCCCCAAATGTCACCTAGCTCAAAATCGACGCATACAGAACCGCTAGTGGCACGCAGGGCAGGTTGCGTGGCGCATTCACCAGTCAAGAAATCGCAAAGTACGTTGAATAAAACTAGGCAAGGCGCCAGGCCCAGATAAGTGCCCACCAAGTTATTGAAGACAATGTCAGATGAGGAATTCTTGATCGTGCAAGCGTGGGTGAATGATATATTGACTGTACCCGAGAAAACCATCGAATCGCGCGCCAGAGTCGGTCCACCATGAATGGCACCATCACTCAACTCCACAAAGGAGGAAGCACCAACAAAACGCCGGATCGAAGACCGGAAGTGCTGCTTAACAGTGGGTACCAACTGCTCAATTACATCATCAACGAGTGGTTGAAAAGGATCGTGGAACAGACAAATATGTTAGAACCAGGGCAGGGCGGGGGCAGGCAGGGTCGAAGTGTCAACATTTACATGCAACTTTGAAAATGCATTTTTTCACGCATGACTCAGAAGCCCACAGACAAGGACAGCGAGTCTATCGAGTCGACTTCGACTTCAGAAAAACCTTCAATGCAATTTCGCAGGCAGCTCTCTGGCACGTGATAAACATGTTGAGTATACTAGACGTTGACTTACTGGAGTAGATTTATGACAGTGCAACAGTCCATCTGGCTCCAAACGACGCAGAAAATGCAACAATCACTTTTGATACAGGTGTAGCGCAAGGAAGCATCACGTCCCCGCAACTGATCAATATCTTTATCAACACTCTGTTGCAGATGCTCACGGCAACTGGGCAGAATCAGGGTATCAGTCATGGTTTACAGATTGGCAAGAACCAGGAAGTCAGCAGTCAAGACGCCGACCACAGCTATCAGTTTAATAACATAGGTTTCATCGACGACATCTCGATTTTTGCTGATACCCCAGAAGGAATGCTAACGTTGGTAGACGTGGTGCAGGAGCTCACAGCATGGTGTGGCGTGGAGATCAACGTCGAAAAAAAAATTTGCTCGTCATTGACAAGGATCGAAAGCGAAGGGAAAGCATGCCGGCACTAGATCTGAGGATAAATGGCGAACGTCTCAAAGCGCTAGACTACGCGTTCAAGTACCTACAGTATCATTCCGGGACATAGAAACCACCAACATGACCCAGTTAGCGTGTTTCTAAGCACACACTGATGAAGCCAGCACCCAGCCAGCCAGCGTTGGTTGTTTCTTGTTGTTTTTTGGGTTTTTTATAAATCGTCAAGAAACTGACACCCCAGCCAGCGGGTTTTTAAAGTACAGTGCAAGAAACTGGTCAAACAAAATATTTCTATATTGAGATTTTATGTTGAATTTTTAAAATGATTTTATGTTGATTTTTGAAGAGATTTTATGGTTTTTTTGTAGAGTGATTTTATGTTGATTTTGTACTAGATTTTATGTTTTTCTAGGAGATATTATGTTGGAGAAGTTTTGTAAATCATTAAGAAACTGCCCAAATCGCTGCCAGCGGGTTTCTAAAAAAAGGGCAAGAAACCGGCCAAAATCAAGGATGCAATTTCTATCTGCCAGTTTCTATGTGCCGGAATGCTACTGTAGGTTACTGGAGCAAGGAAAATGTTGACATGAGAGCCACAAGAGTCCGCGAAAAAGGGAGAGTGGCATGTTATTACATCAAAAGCCACCCGCTGACGCCAGGACTTTCAGCCGATCTTTTCGTACAGGAAGGAATCGGCGTCTTCCGGTTCTCGGCAACCCTCATCGAATGGTCGCAGAGTGAGTGGGAGGGTCTGCAAAAATCTGGTTACAAACGTGTAAAAAGCATGGCACGTACCATGGTCAACCGCAAACTCTCTTTACACCTTCCCAACTGCAAAGGGTGGCCATGAGTGCCCCCTGCCGTCAGGAGTACTCACGCAAGCATTGCTGCAGCACGTTGACCAATGCATGCGGCATGAAAATGTCGTAAAAATAATTATGATAGCGCAATTAGCACGCACTTTGAAAGAGTGGCACTGCAACTCATTTCCTGTCTTGATTGACGAAACGGAGCTGTGGGACTGGAACGTAGCAAACAAAGACTTCTGGTCACGATTAACAAAGTCGTTGCGCAGTCAAAAAATGTCAGTCACATGGGCAGAAGAAATTGACCAAAAACTCGCTTCAGTGTTCGTCCCTGAAAAGATGAGCTGGGCAACAAAAACACGGTCCATCAGGAAGTGACAAAACACGAATTGAGAAGATTCGGAAATCGCGTGTAGACACTGAGCGAACTGCCTTGATGCACAAGTCTAGAATCTGTTGTGGACAGGTGAAGAGGCTAAGAAGAAAGGCATACCGGTCTTAAAAAAGGCAGGGTTCGAAAGCGTCGAAGATCTACCAAGGACAGCCGTAGGCTTTAGTTCAAAACCATATCAGGATCTGCTACTATAGCTCAGGTTGTCTGCAACGTCGAATGGTGAGCAAAGATTCCGAATGCGTGTACCCAATGCGCAAGGACTCCACCGCACCACCCAATTTATTATACAGAAGTACCTAAATCTAGTTGATTGGAAAGGCCTTGAGCTACCATCAACAGACAGAAGGTGTCAAGCGAGTGTCAAGAAATTCGAGCGCTCCCCAACGGTGTTGGCAGAGTGGATTGAACTGAAAGAAACTCTCGCAAAGTTGCAAGCTGACAGAGGCAAGGAGACGTCAGACGACAAGAGGTCCGATGATTTGACATCAAAAGCCGAACGCAAGCGGAAATCAGACGCAAGCCCAATAGGGTTTTGCCACAGAAGCTTGGAGGCAGGTGACGTATGGGATTCTCTCGCCGACTTGCTAAAGATTATGAAGCTACGGGGAGTAGGTGCAGACGACGTAAAAGAGGTCCGGGAAATAGTACAACACCTCTGTACAAATATCGTTCAGCCTGCACGTAGTAAGCGAGATAGCTGACAGGCAAAGGCGCACATCGATCACCTGCTGTTTCAGCTTGTTGACGAAATGCATTCGATGTGGGACGCGGACTTTTTTCTGGATCGAGCCCAAGAATTGGTGACGAAGGCAATCGATGAGTATGTAGATTACAACAATACTGCAGAGCTTAACAGGAGTCGCCCAGTCAAAAAAGGAGTGGCGACAAGAAGACGATTCGGTGAAAAGGTACCAGTCAACACGCACACGATGGGCGCAAACTTCGTCTGAAAGGTAAGAAACGTGCGGCAGATAGCAGAGGCGCAGATTGGAGAGGGGGTGCCGACATGATGGACTTTAAGGCTCAGGTAAATGGGCATGAAGCGACCGAAAAGGCCAGCAGAATCCAAGTCTGGTAGGGTCTTTTAGACTGACAGCTCGCCGACAGATTCGACAAGGATAGACCTGTCCTACTCTTACCGGGCTCTTGGTGGAGCGGGCAGCACGAGCCAGAGTTCGAGAGTGCAGGATGGTGACAAAAGCCGACACGCCGAGCGAGGTGCAAGCAATGTGCACAGTGCGGGGTCATCAAGGAGTTTGGCATAGACTATTACAAGATGCATGGCAAGTGCAAAGCTTGCGAAGGAGAGAGCCGAACGACGAATCTAAGACTACAGCAGCCACTGATCTGCAGCCAGACAGAGGAGCAGGCAAACAACACGATTTGTGTTCGTCTTAGTCGTGAAACTACAATTTATGGTACAATTCGAATGACTGACTAAATTTTGACACTCTGCTTCGAAATCTTTGAAAAGGAGGCTGCTGAGAGAGCACTGCACATGCTACACATGCCTCCTGCGATTGCACCCGTAATGGATGAGGCAGAGGCTGTGTCTAGGGCACTTTTGCTGGACACTGCCACTGTAGCCGGTGCCGCTGACAAAGTTGACGAGCATTCTGTCGGCTATATTGCCGCCTCAGTCGCCTACTATCAAGTGTCTTGTGGCATTGATCCAAAGATTGCTATCTTAGTTGTGTCGATTTGTGGGTTGGAATCCAAGACTTATGCGGTGTTGCGCCGTGCGATTCAGCACGTGTTGCTGCAGAGCAGCTGCAGTGCCAATTTCGGCGCTCTGCAGCAGTTTTGTGTAACTCTGCGTCCTCCAGCTCCTGTTCTTCAGGCAGCGCCTATTCAGTGCAACCAGTCGGATCAGCAGTTCGCCGATAAGCAGGTGTGTGTTGCTTTGTTTTATTAAACCGATATTGGGGAATCGTTACGATCCCGGGGTCATTCCTTAAGGCAGGGGACCTGGGGTGGCCGGATCCTCACCCTGCACCTTAACTACGTCGCTGGCTACACCGGTCCCCTCCTCTTCCTCTTCGAACGGACCCACAACTACTCC
>Ga0105055_10009356_pt1 | contig 12538 bp, 3 predicted proteins | sample BON03_FD_78090 | JGI IMG/M metagenome (GOLD analysis project Ga0105055, IMG submission 78090) | Freshwater microbial communities from Lake Bonney liftoff mats and glacier meltwater in Antarctica - BON-03 | ecosystem: Environmental > Aquatic > Freshwater > Ice > Glacier meltwater | place: Lake...
AAAAAATTATATTTTTGTTTTTTTTTTCAAAAAAAAATAATTTTAAAAAAAAAGTTTTTTGTTTTTTTTAAAAAAAAAAAAAAAAAAAAATCGATTTAATAATTTAGCTGGACTAAAAAAATTGGAACGAAGGTCGACTGCCTTTTATATAGGGAATACTATAGTAACATGAAAATATCCGATCGGATGAAGTTCTTGAACTGCGAATTGAGGAGAATAGGTAGATCATGATTGTTGTCAGATATTCTGGTAGCTTGCTGGCGGCAGCTGCTATTGGTCTCCCTGCCATGATGGTGCCTTTTTATTTGTTCACACCGTTGCTACCCATGCAATTGGAAACCGATTACGAGGCATATTTACAAAGCAATGAACCTGGATTTGTGGAGTATCAACGTGTAAAAGATCTAATCGATTCGAGCACCGGTCTTCTTGTTAAGCGCAGAATATTAAGCGACCCTGGAAAACTCGCGGAACAAATAGAACTCATCTATTATTGTCAAACGGAGCCGTGTAACATATTTACATCGGAGCGTTTGCATGCGATTCGCGATTTCGAAAGATTGATGGAGCAGAGCGACTGGTATCAAAGGTACTGCAGCAAGAGTGAGGGTAAATGCTCAGAGAGTAGCTCGGTTTTAAATTTTTTCTTTCCCACTCTTGGAAGTAACGGCGAGGTACTTTTGGATGGAAATGGGCCACTCTTGTATGATATTGACACAGTTCTCTCATTGTTAGCTTCTGAGGGAGCTTTTTGGTTTGTGTCCAAATCGTTTTTATTGAATGCCAATTATTCCTCGGTTGCAACCAGAACCGGAATCTCGTTGGAATTCCAAAGCAGTGTTGAGTTTGAAAGTTTCATTTCCGAATCGCTGCTGCCGTTCTTTGAGTCTAATACCTTCTTAGGTGAAGATATTCGACTGGTCTGGTACAATCCAGATGTTTTCCTTGTAGAGATTTCAAGGACAATTTATGGCGATGTTCTTTTTGCAGGTCTGAGTATCGGATTTGTATTTTTAGTCATTTGGTTCCACACTCGTTCTGTCTTTATTACTATGATGGGTGTTTACGCTATTTTATTGTCCTACCCTTTGACCTATATATTCTATAGTCTGGTATTCGGCATTGAGAAAATGATGCTGTTCAATTTCACTAGTGTTTTTGTTGTGATTGGTCTCGGGGCCGATGATATTTTTGTATTTTGTGATTTCTGGTGGCAGAGTACGAGTAAGCATGAAGATGATATACCGGCGCGTTTGAAATGGACGTTTAAAAACGCAGCTGGATGCACACTAGTAACAACGTTGACAACGGCAGCATCGTTTTTCGCCAATTTATTCAGCGCTATATCACCAGTGAGAGATTTTGGTATATTTATGGGTGTTTTGGTACTATGCAACTACTTGAATATGCTGCTACTGTTGCCTCTTACACTGGTTTCTCACGATAAACTCTGGAATAAATCCAAGTTGATTCAACTGCGTAATCCAGCGCCTGATGAATCTACTCATTACTCTTTGCAAGAAGATTCAAGAAGCGAAGATTCGGGAAGTGAATTTTCAGTCGACACTAATTCAATAAGAAAAGAGGATACAAGCAATTACAGATGGCTCTATCGATGTTTTAGAACCCGTGTAGGTCCATTTGTATATCGTTTTCGGTATTTCCTGGTTGTTATTTTCATCTGTATAAATATTGCGTCGTTGCTAATTACGATTCCTCGTCTTGAAATTGATGATCAACTGCCGCAGATATTTTCTCCGACTTCCAATTTAGGCACCGTACAAGAACTTCGAAGGAGTTACTTTCTCAATTCAGGCTTCAGTGATGATTTAGGCATAAATACTGATGGCTCAGTTTTTATATGTGACGAAAAATTATGCACTGGAGCTCCTACGGCGGAACCCACTGTACCAACAATATCTCCTACGACCTCTGCCCCTTTCACCCCTTCCAATAGTCCAACGCTGAACCCAGTTACTAACACTCCAACGCGGAATCCCATTACTATCGCTCCAACTCGTCTTCCAACTCGTCAACCTACTAATCTTCCCACGACCAGACAACCGACGCTGAATCCAACTGTGATACCTTCAGCAGCACCTACAACATGCTCGCCTTCCACAGCAGTATCAACTAGTGTACCATCATCTTTACCAACATTAGCTGCAGGAAGTGGATCGACGAAGTCACCAACATTAGATGGAGGCGGTGCCCCTACAACGAGTATTGATAGCGTAGCTCCTCAACTTATGCTTATTATTAACGGAGCCGCATCTCTACCGTTCACTTTACTTAGTGATGCCATCATAACAGGCTATGTAAAATCACAGCCAGGTTTGCTTGAGTACGGAGGTGCTTTGTGCAATCCAACAGGATCTTTGGTGGAAAACAGCAACAGGTTCGTGTTGCTGACAGCACCAACTGCAAGCTGCGATTTTGCCACCCGAAGTACCAATGCAATGGAGTCGTTTGTGAATCAGCCAATGGTGGTATTTGGAATAAACCAAACGAAAAGGTTCTCCTCCCTTGATATCGTCATCGGTGTATCGGATGCTGTTGCAAATCAGTTGAGCACAGCAACAAAAATTACTTTTGGGGTTCCTAGAACCATCAATACGCAACAAAAAGTGAACAGACGACGATTGGCTGAATATTTTGGGGTACCCAACACAGAGACTTACACAGATGGCACATTCGTCACTGTGGTGATTCTAGACTACGATATCAGTACTCTTATGGCGGCAGAGATACAAGCAGCGAATAACAGCCTCGCCTACATTGTTCCCGTCCCGCCAGTTGTTCTGACGACTGTTCCCACATCTCAACCTACATCTGTCAGTCCTACCAGCCTACCAATTACTGGAACCCCATCTATTCTAGTCACAAGATCGCCTACGCTACAACCTTCGACGCTGGTACCTACAACTATATCTCCTAGTGTGTCGCCTTCGTTGGCTCCAAGTAGCATGCCGAGTGCCAGTCCTACCGCAGCTCCTACGCTTGCTTGCTCTGCTCTTAATTATTGTAATAAGCACGGAGTGTGCGTGAGAGGCGATAGCTCAGAATTTATATGTGAGTGCGATCCTGGATATACATTGGAGAGTAACTGCAGTGCGATAGATTCCGATTTAGTTGAATTGTCTGATTCTGAAACAGAATCTATTCGAATTACATGGACCTCTGAATTTGTTCTTCTTGCTGACACTCAAGTCCAGTTCGTTAACATGTGTGAAGCCATGGCCAGCGAAGGAACCAATGCCAACAATACTCTTCATGTGAGGAGGCTCTCAAATTGCGTAGTTGGTGAATTCTGGACTGGGTATAAGGGAGAAAATCCTAATGCGACATTTCCAATCGAGGATCCGCAAGTGTTTCAGACAGAATTGAAAAAATGGCTCAGGAGAGTTAACTACGTTGATGGGAGGGCGCTCTTTGATGCAAATGAAAAACTAATTGGCCTTTCTTTTGAAGTCAAAACCTCCATTGATTCATTGACACCTGCAATCGTAGCTTTCCCCATTTACGAAGAGTGGGAAAGCAAAGTAAAATCAATAGACCCTCGAGCGCTTCAAACGAGCTTGTTATGGGGGCGAAGTGTCACGGAAATAGCTATTGTGGAAGGCACTTTAATATCTGGTATTGCGAGTATTTCTGCTGCTGCATTTGTTATTTTGCTATTCACCAAGTTTAACATCGTGCTGACACTTTTAACCACATTGGCAATTGTTACTGTCCTCGTCATTTTGCTGTTCTTTATTGTAGTGGTTGTAGGAAGAAAATTCGGAGCCATCGAGGCGATCTCGATGATTATCTTTGTAGGCATGGCAGTCGACTATAGTCTTCATGTTGCTCACTCTTATTCTCATACCTGTGTCCAGTTGCCTCTCAAGGATCGTGTGGCTCTTTCCTTGGCTAGAATTGGTCCCTCCGTTTTATTTGGAGCTATTACCACCGGTGGAGCTGGAGCAGTCTTGATATTTTGCGATATTGTGTTGTTCAAGAATTTTGGCCTCATTATTACCATGAATACCTTTATTGCTTTGTTTGTCGCTCTTTTTTATCTACCCCCGCTGATCACGATATGGCTGGAAACCAAGTCTAAATGCCGACGCGAAACAAAGAATCGCAAGGATATTTCAAACTCGGAAGATGGAGACGAATCTATTGTCGCCGAATCTTGTTCACCAAGCAATGACGATATATTCGTAAATCATGTTCGCTTGGTAGCTGTATAAATATCTATGTTCTTAATGGAATCCTTTTCTCTCCTCTTCAATATTTTAATTTTTTTAAAGTGGATACTCAACAAGCACGCAGAAAATGAAACACGACTCCAGCATTATAGGAAACGGGACTATCCTCCCAACGGCTCTATTCGAAATTTAAAGTAACGGCACTTCGGAACATTGTCGTTGGGCTTCGACTACGAAGGTATATGTTAGGAGGAAGCATCATGTTAAACTACGAAAGTGATGAATATGTGGAAGATGAGGCAGTTTACCACTATGAGCATCAAGACTCTGGAACATGGGAACCTAACCCTCCTTCAGAAGCATCTATGTCAGTTCTTGAAACCACGGCTGTGAAACAACGAAAAGAAAAATCGCTGGGTTCATGGCGGCGAACTTCAAATCCCAAACCAGATGCATACGGGAAACCAACTGCTTTGTGGGATAAGCCCGAAATGATCCGATTCAGGAAAGATCGGGAACAAAACACGTCAGTGGTGGGAGGTATTGATTGCATTTCCACTGTAAAAAGACTATCTGATTGCTGGCTACTTCCTAAGGGTACTTGTGTATCAGCGTCAACGGACGCATCCATGCTAACATATGTTGATTTTTTCCTCAAAGATGCAGAAAACCATGTGAATGGTATTTTGAAACGAAGCACGAAGGAAATGCAACAATGGCAGAAAGTCTGGAGAGATGCAGATGAAAAATCTAAAAACCAAGCAAAAGATATAGCAAACGATGTATCGCTCTCGATTCTCAAGGCCAACATGGTTGAGGAAGGATTGAATAAAATCAATGAAGCAGAGCGTGATATTGTAGCGGCATTAAAGTCTGAAGGACTTCTTCATAGCCACGAGGATAACCAGGAGCGATCTATTCTGGATGTAGCAGCCACAGTTATTCAAGCACTTTGGAAAGGTAGTCGAAAGAGACACCAGATACACCAACAGTATCTTATTGAGTTTGCTGAGCTGGAGGCGCTGCTTGCTGCAAAAGTGAGCAAGAACGTATTTCAAAAACGAGATTTAAAGGCATTGGAGAAAGAGGCAAAGAAGCGAGCCGTGGCAACACTGGAATCCAAAGAGCTTGAAATGATGGATGAAGTGCCTGAAGTGGATGCGCGTGACACTCCTCGTTCGCTCAAGCTACCACCAGGCGTGGAAGCTGCGAAGTTATCGACGGATCCAAGAATGGGAGCGGTTATGGAGATAATGGGTTCTTCGTTTGATGTGTATATTAGCAAACTCTGGAGGATTTTCTCGGTGATTCGGGCACATGCGACTCGAGAGGGCAAGTCGTTCAGTGACTTGATGGAAGAGTTCCACGGAGCTATATCCTTTAGTTCTGAAGACGGTAGAATTTCAAGACACGATTTGGAATGCATTCTTGAAAAACTGGACATCAGTTCATATCATCGAAATGTAGTATTGACATTTTTAGATTTTGAAATGAATGGCCTCATATCTGTAGATTACATTATCGGTAGTATTCAAGGCGCGCTATCCAATAGGAGGGCCTTGCTTTGTAATCTGGCATTCGACAAACTGTTTTTCCATTCAAATTCAAAAGCCCAGAATATTTCAAGCAGACTATGGAATCTAAAAAACTTTTACGAACAGTTTGTGCCAGATGAAGTTACGAGTGGCAAACCCGAGGAACTGCACAAGAAATATAAAGACACCCCAAAAGTAAACAAGGAACTCTTTGAAAAACTGTATCAAAAGTACGTCAAATGGTTGAAACCTCCAGCATACGTGTGGGATCCCGACGCAAGCCGTCGTGAACAGGAGAAGGTGTGCACCATCAATGCACTAACAGACATGCATGGAAAGTATCAAGACTACTTGAGACACTCGGGAGATAATGTGGCTAAACTAGCAATTGAAAGAGCCTTGGTGAACCTCAAGTTTGCATTGACGAGTCCTGATATAATAGCATGGCGGAGTGATTGGCTTGGGTTTCATGCGGAATTAAGCGCCGGAGTAACAAACGATTCTGTTTTTGAACACATGGTTTGTAGAATAGCTGGAATTTCTACTGCTGAATGGCTGCAGGTGTGTGAAAAGCAATCTAGGAGGGAATTGGTGCATACAGAGAAATTGACATGGAGAAAATCCACACAAGAGGCCGAGATTGGAAAAGTATTGGAACTTAAGACGCGTCTTAGCGGGAAGGAGTTTGAAAATTACATGAACAACTTGAACAACGTGTTAAGGAAGATACGCAATGTTTTGGTAAGTGTAAGTGGAGCTAAAATATCATACCGCAACATGGAGGAGGAATTTCAATGTTGTAGCACTTTTGGAGATGATAGAAAGATAGGCAAAATGGATTTTGAAAATGCATTGGGCAGGCTGGGAGTTCGCTTGACTAGCAATGAAATGCGATATCTCACTTTGCACTTTGATACCACCAATGATACTTATGTGTCAGTTGACGCATTCTTATTTCAATTGAGGGCTCGAGATAGCAATAAAACGGAGAGAGTTAGATCTGCCAATGAAGTTCATTCTTCCAAAGATCTTACGAGTATCAGAAAACGGTGGGGTAGAGCAATCTGCGGGACTATCATTCCAGAGTCAAAGAAAGAATGGACAGTTCACTTTGCTACTAAGAATGGGGCAGAGCGTCCTTTTTGGTATTGCAGAATTACACATGAACGAACGTGGACTCAACCGTTAAATGTTGCCAATGCTGGTAAAGAGTCGTCTAAGAAAGGCGCGAAAAAACGAGCCAAATGGGCTTTGAACAAATTGCAGACTTACAGAGATCAAGCGAATTTGGAACTTGACCAGCTCATGGATATTGTTCGTAGTTTCTCTAATAGCATTCTTTGTATTCAAAAGGCGAATCGAATTCCAACTTGCGTTCTCGGCTCCAATCATTTTTATGATTTACGAACCATGTATTTGGACTCCAATGACTTCAACGCAGTTCCCGATGTTGTGCTGGATTGTAAAGACCTGAGAAGGTTAGTACTATCAAACAACGGAATTCGCTCGTGGCCAAAACGTTGCGCTCTTAATAATCTTGAGATGCTTGTTTTGTCGAGAAACCGAATCCAAGTTTTGCCGAAATGTGTAAATAGACTAAGGAACCTACAGGAGCTTCTTGTGGACGGCAATCAGTTGGTTGAAATTCACGAGGACGCATTTGAAAATCTTAGAGTTCGGGTTTTGAATCTGGAAAACAATAGACTGGCCACATTGCCTGAAGATCCGTGGAAATCCATGAGAGATCATTTAGTGTCACTTAACCTCGGCAATAATCAGCTCGTCCGATTACCTTTGTCATTTGGTGCTGGTACTTATTTCGAATGTTTGACATTTCTCTCGTTGAAAGACAATCGACTTGGAACCTTACCGGAAGGATTTGGTAAGGGATTTTTGAAATTAGAGAAGCTAGAGCTCCAAGGCAACAACTTGCTTTCACTTCCATGTTCCATTGGTGATTTGAAAGAATTGCAGATTTTATATCTCCAACACAATGCTCTTACAGAATTACCTGATTCAATTGGTCACTTATTGAGTCTGAAAGATTTGCATGTGAACAACAATCGTCTTGAGCAGCTTCCTGATAGTTTGGGCCATCTGCTTAACCTGGAAAATCTATACCTGCAATGCAACAGAGTAAAATCACTGCCAGATTCTTTTCAGTACCTTCAAAGCATCAAGGAAATTTGGCTACATCAAAATGATTTGAAGAAAATACAAGTTAGTTTTCCTATATCTCTAACAGTTCTCAAGGTGCATAACAATCAAATCGAGGAGATCTGTTCCAGTATTGCCTCCGCGAGCGAACTCGAATATCTTGATTTGGGGGGAAATCGATTAAAGAGTGTTCCTCTCGCAATGTATAGAATGAAAAAGATTTCCTATATTCGACTCGACGATAATCCGTTGGAGCAAGCATTAGGTAAAGTTGTAAAATCGGGCATATTTTCCACTGTAGACGAAGAGGCCTATGGAATGCTATTACGTAAGCTGGTTGATTGCGTTCGTCACAACAACACTCAAGCAAAGATTGACGCTGCATTGGGGATCAGTGTGCAAGAAGCTCTTGAAATGGAGAAGCGCAACCGCCTTGAGATGCTTCAGAAGAAGAAAGACGTCCAAGCTGCAGCCGTGGCCGCTTTCACATTGCCTGAAATGGACGAAAGCAAACCTCCTGTTCGTGCAATCGGACGAACTCTAGTCCAACAAAAACTGAGTCAATCATTACGTATGTTTTCACAACATAGTGGGAACGATGGTGAACACATATCTCAGAAAACATTCCATTTCGCTCTTCAAATTATTGGCAACCTACTAACTACGCACGAAGTCAATCGTTTTACTGCTCGAGTGTTTCACATGTATGATACTCAAGATTCAGGTATCATTAAATTCGATGACTTTGTGGAATCGTTGGGAAATCGACATGGAAAGGAACCAGGAAGCCGTCCACTTCAAGTAGCTACTGCGGTACTCCGCTATTGCACTGCCAAACATGCCGCGCTTTCACATGCCACGTTAAAAAAAATCAAGAAGTCATCTCCACAGAACCATCCTGTTTTACAAGAGTCTCCTTCGGAAGAACTGCTCTTGTTGGCGAGTCGAAAAAAGAAGTTGGACGAGGAAACAGTCAATGTACAACGCAAACTGGAGGAGAGCACTAAAAAGGCGACTATTGTAGAGAAGCTGAATCGAACTGCAGATCCTGTTCGTCCACGCGGTCGTAACAGGTCATCTTCGCCTCGTGATGATGGTACAGCAGATGAGAAGAAAACACTGCAGTCTCAAGTACGCGAGCAAAACAGGAAATTGATGACCTTACGTCGGTCTTTAGCTCAAGTTGACGGAGTTGCAAGGCACTATACCGATGCCCATGGTGAGGAATGGGAAGATAAATGTAAACGAGAGCGGATTCGAAAGCAGAGGATGATGAACCACCATCGGCCGGTTGAAGAAGTTGAGAAAGCCAAGAAACAAGTACACGAAAAGCGCACCAAACTGGATAAGCTCAAGGTCATCTTCACTGCATGCGCACGTACTGTAGGAAGCGACGGGCTTGTTCTGACAAAGGGCGACATGATATCTGCAGCAGAAAAGTACTTTCGCACATTTGATAAAGGGCGAATGGGATTAGAACCTCGAGAATGGAGGTTAAAGCTACTAAGCACTGTGAACGAAGCATTTTCAAGCGGATATACTCAAAAGAAAACAGGCAAATATGTCGCGTTTGATAGAGATGACGACGGGTATTTAGACTTTCCTGAGTTTCAAGCATTTTGTAAAGAACTTGATAAGCGAATTGTAGACGACAAAAGCGAAATATCGACAGAGGCACACCAAGAGGTAGAACAAATAGGAGAGGGTTTCGTACTCGTGGATCTTTGCACGACCGTAGGAATAATGAGAGTCGAAATAAGAAATTTGCAAGATACTGTCGGATCTCTCAAAGCCAAGATTGAGTTCAATGAAATGATCCCTCGAAAATCGCAGATTTTGATATTCAACAGCAAGCGACTGGATGATGCTCAAACACTTGCAGAAGCTGGACTTCGTATCGGTTCTACTTTAAAACTAGTGGTTTCTACATAATTATATTCATTTACCTTGGTATATATATTGAGTCGTGCAATTTTATCGATGTGAATTCAGTCAAATAGCAATCGAGCTATTTGCTTCATTCAACAAGCCACTCGTTCTCTTGAATTTAAGATATTAGTCGAAGTAGCATTCTGATATCAATTGTTTGATTTAAATGTTACCGGTACAAAATAAGTAAATGAAAACTACATCAAGTTATCTACATCTGGTGCCTGTTCCTCGGCCATTCCTTGCGTATTTCGATTCAGAATCAAAGCATCCATGATTCTACGCGAAATCTTCACACGTTTTGCAAGCAACTCGTTCGATCCAGTAACTAAATGATGGTGTAAAAACAACTGAATCCCATCCGATATTCTTTCGAACTCATCACTGGCACCCAGTCTGTTAATACTCCTAGCCATGCGCCTAGCACCTTCCTTAGAGTCACCTCCGGTACACAAAAAGAAGTTGAAGAATATGTTGAAAAACAAAACCCCTTGATCTCCTAGAGCCGTAAAATCAACAGGCTTCAAAATAGCAAGCGAGAGGGAATACTGTGCCACCAAATATGACAACATTCTTGCTAAATTGGCAGCTCTTCTAGGTTTCATCTCTTCCAACTCCTTGAAAGTATCCCAAAAAGATAGTTGAAAAGTAAACTTGAATTGGTGTCGAAAAGAGCACAAGCTGCAAGCGAGTTCCTCAAAGAACAGATTGTAAGTTTGACAAGCACCACAGCAGCGTATGAGTACATGCACTATTTCTCTTTCCTGTATGTCTTTAAGGTTGAGCGCAATAATCTTATCCATCGCATCCCTAGGACTTTGGGCCGACATCATTTCACAGAAGACAGCGCGTCGTATGTCAGTATTCATCCTATGCTTTTTGGCCAGTGCCAACATGCTGGGATCGGCACTGGACAATACACGCCCAACAGATCCCTTGCCTCGCAATTTGATGACTTCGGTGCCTTTCATGGCTTCTTTGTTCTTTTGCAACGACATCTCTTGGTTCTTCCATACCCCTCCAACAACCCACCATCTACCTCGCTCCTCTGCGTGGAGGAGGTCGTCCCACGTTAATTGCAATGCACTACGAGAGCTGCTGGTGTTCTGCCTGATGTTCTGCAGAAATTTCTTCAGGCGCCTTGTGCTGTCATCGTTGTTCAGTTTCCGATTATTCTTTAGGTCGTAAACTTCTTTCAGGAGGAATTGCATACGAGTCTGGCCGGCGTCGTCCTCCCGATATTGCTGTATGGTTTCTATAAACTGCAACAGCTTTGCCGGATCATCTTTCCTCAGACGATTACCGATTTCATTCAGAACGACTGCAATTATTTCTATACCATTTTCTGTGATGTTGTTTGCTAGTTGGATCAACAAATCAAACACCAGGGTGGAATTGGTGAGACCAAAAGTGAACAAATGCGACAGAAATATTGCCATATTGCAAGCACGCTTACTGACCACGCGTTCCCCACCTAATTGTACCACACCAACCTTATCTTCATTAAAAACTTTGTCTAGGTGTAAAACCGCTTGTTCCGTGATAAAAGCCCCCATTTCGTTGCCTTGGTAAACCGACAAGGCAGACACCAACGCAGCAAAACAAGTAGCCAATGGAGTCAATAGAAACGTCGGTTCACTGAGGGAGCTACACAAGATACCGCTGATCGATTGGTTCAACGAACGAGCGGGGTGCTCTTTGTACAATGCGCTGATCTGCGAAGCGATTGGCTGCAAGTTCGATTCTGCCATGCGATTGATCAAGCCGTTAAGCAGCTTTCTTAGTCGCGTGGCCTCTCCTGCATCCTTAAAGAATGAGGTGGTTTTGCGAGGCTCCGAGACTAAAGGCAAAGACTCCCCATACAAATTGCTCTTTGGCATAAACGTCACATTCTTCATAGGAGCTTTTGACTCAGATTCGTCGTCTGATTCAACATTTTCTTTTGAAGCACCCTCGATCGCTGTTGTTTTCGATTCGTTGGTCAATTCTTCTTCCACTTCTTCATTTTCTGAATCAACTGATTCCGAAAAAGAGTCAGAATCGACTGTTTCAATTACTCTCTTTGAATCTTGTTTTTCCATTTCTGTAAACGAAACACCTCGGTCAATATCCTTGATGAAATCTGTGAGTTCTGAACCCAATCCATCTTTCTCGAATTCTTTCGACAGTCGATTCCAGCTTAACTCTTTATTTTTTTGGTTTTTCTTCTTGCTCAGTCCAAGTTTCCTCTCCAAATATTCAATCTCCTCATCATCTTCATTCACGAATGATTCTTTAGAGTCTACTTCCAGTCGTTGACGCTTCCTTGCACGCATTGCTGCTGATGACAGCCGTTGCTTCGACTTTTCGTCAGCTTGACGATCTTGCTCCTTGACCACATTTAAATGGTTTACTCGCTTCTTCTCGCTCTTATCCTGCCTCTTCTTCTTGCGTGCCTCTTTTCGATTTGGAACTCCTCCCATGCGATGTTGAATGGAGACGGAGAGAGATATGGTAGACCATAGAACACTTTTGAAAGAACATGAAAGTTGAACATTTTATGCACACATTGTTTTCGTTGCCAAGGATGAAAACAGGATGAATATATGTTTCGTGAAAATAATAATAACAATAAAATTTGGTTATTGAGTTAGATGGTATAGTAATATCTATATATTGGATATTATGTAAATATTCACTTAACATCAATGAATGGTTCTGGATGTTGGAACCATTCATTTAGAA
>Ga0105055_10009360_pt1 | contig 12536 bp, 7 predicted proteins | sample BON03_FD_78090 | JGI IMG/M metagenome (GOLD analysis project Ga0105055, IMG submission 78090) | Freshwater microbial communities from Lake Bonney liftoff mats and glacier meltwater in Antarctica - BON-03 | ecosystem: Environmental > Aquatic > Freshwater > Ice > Glacier meltwater | place: Lake...
ATGAGCACTACACCAGCAAGACATGTGGATCATGTGGAGAACTTCACCACAACCTTGGAAAAAATAAAACCTTCATCTGCCCTCATTGTCACTATGAGGCAGATCGAGACATAAACGCAGCGAGGAACATCCTCCTCCGTTATCTATCCTTGAACAACATCACGTTTAAGCGAGGTGCACTTGGGAGTCGGACCAGTGCCCTATGCTACAAGCCAGCCATAAAGTTAACGCAAAATGGTGTCAACACTATTATTAGCATTTTGTCCTATTTGGATGATGTTGCTAATTTTGGTAATTAATTGTATAGTATGTATGCACCAAGCACGAGTGGATCATCTGACAGTGAGTCCCTCTGCAGCGATTCGTCAATAGAAGAAGATGAAGAAGAAGAAAATTCCCATGCTATTCTCTCACAGGACGTAGAAAAAATGGTATCGGAATATGAGCAGCGAGCTCAAGCTAAATTCACAAGTATGGGTCCAATAAAGGAACGAAATCAACACCCTACCAATAAAATGGATTCGGATCTTTCTTTACCTATGTGTACAAGATGGTTGAAATTATTAATTCATGCAGCAGATGGTGCACCATGCAATAATGACGACTTGTGTTCATGGTTCACTCAAGAATGCAATGATATTCTTCGGGAGATGATCCAGCGAGTATATACCATCGTAGAATATTTACACGGCATGCATGTAAGACTAGTGGATGTGTTGATTGCAATCGACACCATTAATTTCCCTTGGGATCGAACCGCCGATATACCATTTCTTCTTGAAGGCATCTCGCCGTGGCGTGGTGAAAGTGCAAATGATTTTGAGAGACATCAAAACGAATGTACTGGCTTTTTTCCAGCTTATCCTATTTCGATCCGACCTTTTTTATCCAGGACGTTTTCGGATTCGAAAGTAAGAGAGATTATCTCAAAAGTTGATTGGATCAATGAAAACCGTTTGAATGGATCCATCTGTCCCGCAATATCAGATTTTCATCAATCGGTTGATTGTCCTTTTGACTTTAATTTTTTTATGGGGTTGATAAAAGGTTGTAGTATTTCGTGGGGCATCGACGCAATGAATGAACTTTATCATTGGTTTTGCACCATTTGCGTCTTTCGTTTGAAATTAAGGTTTGAAAAAGAAATCAAACGAGTTTCTCCGAGATTGCAGAACAAAGAATGTTTTCGGTTTGTTTTGTTCGATCAAAAAGGAGAATTGAGGGTAGGGAAAGTAGTTAGGGTAAACTCAGATGGCAGTATTCAAATACATTGTTACGGAAATTCTAAAATGAAAGTATTTCGTGGAAACCAAGAGCTGCGCCACATTCCATGGCGGCCTGGATTCAAATTTGGATCAAAATTGATATTTTCGAACGAGCCTCCATTCGGATATACTCCCGAACTTTTAACCATAGGAAAAATTGAAGCGAAAGCAACATTTGCTAAATTGTGTGAAGACCAATTCGTTCCATTGGAGGCAGTGAATACATTTTAAGTAAAAAAATTAAATTATCCGCCTTTATCGTTAAATTAATGGTCGCTTTGAATGTGCTTATGGAATAGTACCGCTTTTACCCACCACACACACGAAACATATATTCCACTACGATGCCAGCACTCGATACAGCTCTGAGCCAATTCAAGGTAGTAATGGTCAGCAAGGTACACTGCCCGTTCTGCACCAGAGCCAAAGGAATACTTGGGAACTACAAATTGAAATCATACACAATTCTTGAGTGCGATAGTGTACCTGAAATTCAATCTAGAGCTCAAGAACTAAGTGGTCAACGCACGGTACCGAATATCTTCATTGCAGGCTCATCTGTTGGCGGATGTGATAGTCTAACAGCACTGCATTCCAGTGGTAAATTGAAAACGATGCTTGAAGGAGCAGGAGCTTTGTAACTAGCGAATTATTTTTAACACACCCAAAATCAATTGTTTTCAATTTCTACAATCGAAGACTTCAATCGCTAAATTCTTAAAAGACAAGAGTCTTTTGTTGAAGGAAACGAGCTTGATGGATATCCATGAGGAAACCATAAGCAGTGTGAGAAATCACTCACATTGCACCAAGCTGATGGAATTCATTTGCATCACTCAATTGGTACAAGTATGACCTTCAAACAACTTCCATGATGCAGCCACTAACGCATATATGCACCTTCCACTTTCTGTATCCCTTTATCGAATCTATCCAAGAACATCACGAAGTATCGCGTAGGTTTCGGGGGAAAAGTCTTTGAGATTTTCCGAAATAAGTTTCATTGATAAGTTAGGTAACGAATCAATCAAATCACAAGTGTGCAGAATATTCACCGTAGAGAACTTGTCCACTATTTCATTTAGAGTTCCTGGCTGTAAATGATTTAATTAAAACAATATCAAATGATATAACCAGTAACTTACCATAACCCGTCCGCTTTGAATTCACTTGTACAAAAAGCCCTGCCAGGCTCAAGGAGGTGCACGAAGTGGGATATCTCCACATGGAGATTTTTTCAAATTCTTTGTTTTCTTTGTACCTATGAACAGGAAGCTCGTCAATGTCCCAGTGCTCTCGTAGATGAACAAGGCATGCCACTAAATATTGCTCGGTAGGGAATTCAAATGTCTCGAAGACCCGCGAATCAGATGATTCAGTTCCTGCCACGTAGACAATTGCTGGCACTATTTCCCCACGAACAACTAGTATTCATTAAATAATCAACATAGGCAAAATAAATGTACTCACCAACCAAAACCTTTTCTTTACGATATCCCCTGTTAACTTTCAGACCTAGTTTCTCACCATGAGCTATGATAACTTACATCTCGTAGTAGTCAAGCAAGGTCAGCTGGCTCGATGTAAGTCTCACTACAGAACCTTTCACGATGGACCCAGTGCAAGGAGCTACTGATGCCACACTCCCACCACCCCACCCTGAGGAGCTCAAACAGAAACATCGCTTGAAATGCACCAGTTCAGCTGCTTCAGAATGCATAGAATAAGATTTCACTCTACCTCGCAATTGCGATCTTGAATTGCTGCCGTAACCGAATTCCGTGTTGAGCGTTTCTGCCTCTACTTTGGTGGTTCCTAAGCACATTCCTTTCAACATGTCAAAGTGATGGGACCGTAACGCTTCTCAGTACACATTGGAAGTTCAAATCCAATGGATGAATTAAACTACTTCAGGAATTAAACTACTTCAGGCGATGATGCAATGCAGGCGCGATGCAATGAGTAATCAGTGATTTCACATAAATGTTGCTTTTGGTTACCTCACGCATTGCCATCAGGCTCTTTTCTTTCAACAAGATACTCTTTTTAAATTAAGAAAGAGGCGATTGATGGAATAATTCGTTGAAGTATTTCTAAATAATCGATGTTGTTGTGATTAAATACTAAATACAATAATAATAAGCTCCTAAAAATTTCAAATATAATTGTCAAATCAGTGTCTCAGTTTGATAGAGTGGAGTGTATGTCGTTAGCAAACGGATTGGCGTGAATAGTGATGTTTTTGATAATAATTGGTTCCATAGGTCTGTTTTTCTTCCCTACAGGAACCTTTTCCATAGCATCAAGTACAGATATTCCTTGAATAATCTGCCCAAATGTGGCATACGCCCCATCAAGGTGATTTTGAGCGGAGTATAAAAAGAAGAACTGGGATCCGTTGGTATTGGGTCCCTGATTAGCCATTGATAACACGCCACGCTTGTCGTGTTTCAACTCCCCACGAATTTCATCCTCGAATCTACCACCCCAGATGCTCTCGCCGCCTTTGCCCTTACTGGTAGGGTCTCCACCTTGTATCATGAAACCAGGAATGTTTCTATGAAATGTGAGACCATCGTAGTAACCTGAAGCCGCCAACGCTAAAAGGTTGAAGCTCGTTCGCGGACATTCGCCTACGAACAACTCCACCTTTATGTCACCTAACGATGTGTGGAATGTAAGAGACATTTGAAACGAGTAGACCCTATTCTAGTCCGCGGTAAACTCATGGTGACTCTTGGCTTGCTTGAGCAATATCTGGTGGAGTCAATCATTGAGAATGACTTTGAAGGGGTGATACTCCGACTGAAACAAGGTGCATCTGTGGAGGCACACGATCCTGACCATGGAAAGACCGCACTGCACCATGCAGTTGCAATGAACCACATCGAAGTAGCGGAACACCTTTTATTCAGCGGTGCAGATGCCAATTCTTTCGATTTCACCGGAAAGGACTCCTTGCATATGGCTTGTCGAAATAGTAATTTTGAAATGCTCCAACTGCTCACCAGTTTCGATGTAAACGTGGATTCAAAAACAATCGATGGAGGATGGACGCCATTGCACTTTGCTGCTCAATATTGCTTCAATGAAACCGGGGACCGTATCGCAACATCACTTGTGAACATGTGTGGGGCAGATGCGTCGTTAGAAACTGAACTTGGGCAAACTGCGTTGGAGTTATGCGCCAGGTTCAACAATGTTAGTGTTGCTTCGGTTCTTTTGGATTCGATTCCTGTAAGGCCCCATGTGCTTCAAGTTGCATGCTGCTTTGGCTCTGCCCAAGTCGCAGCATTGCTTGTAGACCATGGATACGACGTTTTTTCGAGACCAATTGCGACCGCGAGGATTCACGGACATGCAAACCTCGCAAAAACACTTCGAAATAAAATTGAAAAGCAGGTTTATTGAAGAATAGTAATTTAAATCGCTGTTGGGATCGTGTTCCATTCCTCAAGGCAAACTTCCTTTTATAATTTTGTTGCCATGTGGATGATTTTCAAAATTTAAATATGGATCTATCGTTTCTTATTAGACATTTTCTTGCTGCCACCACCACCACGTGAAGGGCCTTTGGAGAACTTTGATTTTGATTCCTGTTCTTCTTTCATTTTCACGGATGCTTGACGAGTAGCCTCTGAGACCTGCTCATGTAAAACCATCACTAAATCCTTCTGTGTGGAAAACTCCTCAAGTTTCTGATCAAGCATGGCTTCAATACGTTGGTAGATTTCAATGTCATACTGAGTCACCATGGTTACAGATCTACCTGATTTACCGGCACGAGCAGTTCGACCTACCCTATGAATATAGTCCTTGCCGTTTGAAGGTACGTCGTAGTTTATTACAATGTCTACACTCGGAATATCCAATCCTCTCGCCGCAACATCTGTGGCTACTAGGATGTTTGTTCCACCTTTTGATTTGAAGTTATTCAGTGCTCCTAATCGTTTGGTTTGCACCATTTGACCATGCAGCGATGTGGCTTCAATACCCAACATCCGAAGTGTATGAGCAATTCGGGTGGCATTATGGCAAGTAGAGACGAATATGACAGCACTTTGTCCTGCTAGTTCATTTAGAATATAAACCAAGTATGTGTCTTTGAATTTGGCAGGAAGGAACAGATACTGCTGCACCAATGTTTTAACAGTTTGATATTTACTCTTGGAAACCTCCACCTTGACTGGATTGGTGAGAGATGCCCGTTGAAGCTTGGCCACTTTGCTGGTCATTGTTGCCGAGAATAAAAATGTCTGTCGCTTTCCTCGGGGTGGCATCACTTGAAGAATATTGTTGATCTCCTCCTCAAAGTCCATCGATAGCATTCGATCGGCTTCATCCAGCACCAACACTTTTGTATTCTCCAGCGAAAAGCCTTTGGTGTTCTCCAGATGATCTACAATTCTTCCAGGAGTTCCAATCACAAGATGAGGTTTCTTAGCTAGCGCTATAGCCTGGGAAAGTCGATCAACACCTCCCACGATGCAACAAGACTTTGCTCCAATGAAGGTACCTAATGCTTGTGCAACTTCGTATATTTGAAACGCCAACTCTCTAGTAGGAGCTAAAATTACTGCAAAAAGACGACGTGAAGGTTCTTCTAACAAAGCACACATAATGGGAATGGTAAAGGCACCAGTTTTACCGGATCCAGTTTCTGCCAATCCAATGATGTCGCGACCAGCAATAGCAAATGGGATAGTCTCTCTTTGAATACTTGTTGGACTGGTCCAGTTTAAAGATTCGCATGCCTTACAGATCTCCTCGTGGACTTTCAGGTCACTAAATTTGATATTCGGGTCGATCAAGTCATTGGTTTCCACTTGGTCCTTGATATCGTCGGTTTTCACTTCCTCGTCATCGGATTCTATTGCAGGAGGAGCAGCTTCTTCGTCAGATGATTGCGCCACTTTAACTCGTTTTTCCGGTTGCGATATAGCGGATTTCTTCGCCTTCAAATACAACTCATGTGCACATTCACCTCTGGCATCAATGTAATAACCGACACCACACGAGCCAGTTCGAAACACCATACCTTCGCGTGAACCATTGAAGGTTTTTAGTGGGCCTTGGAATCCAATCGCCTCCTTTCCTTTCAGTTTTGCATCAATCGCAGATCGCTTCTTCATCCGATGATTGGTCTGAGCAATTGCGAAAAGCCCCCCTTTTGATCTAGTTAGTTTTTTATCTGTGGTTGAGAGAAAACACTAACAGGATGCTTCGTCAACTAAGTCGCCCTTTTGCACGTACTACATTAAGAGTTCATCGACGAGCTTTCTCGGAGCAGCCAGTTAGCGAGAATGTGAGTCGTCTTGTGGATGATATCGTTAAGTTGAATCTGTTGGAAGTGAGTGAATTGGTCCAAGAGCTCAACACACGTTTGAACTTGCCTGACACTCCAGCAGGCATGCCTATGGGAATGCCTATGATGATGGCCCAAAATAATTCGGCTGCTGCTGCTGTGGAGGAGGAAGCCCCAGTCGAGGTGAAAGCTATAGTCAATATACAATTGGATTCGTTTGACCCGGCTGCGAAGATCAAATTGATCAAGGAAGTTAAGAACCTTACTGGGCTGGGCCTCAAAGAATCGAAAGCCGCTGTAGAAGGAGCTCCTGGAACCATTATGACAGATGTCAAGAGAGAGGAGGCTGAAGCTATTGTCAAAACTTTGATTGAACTTGGAGGAAAAGCCTCCATAGTTTAAAATTCACAGAAAAAGGGTATTTGTTTCAGACTTTATTCCATTTTATAATAAAAATTAAAACTTTTAAATAACATAGATTCGAATTCCTCAAGAAAACGCTGAGAGTAAATGGCTCTCAATATTTGCTTGCATAGTCGATAATAGTTTTCCAAGCCATTCATCCATGTCGGTGATTCCATCAGGAGCAATACCTTTCTCAGATTGAATAAACAACTTGGTAAAAATGGGAAGTACTTGCTGTTGTAATACACTACGAATCTCATTGGAAGGCATAGTTGGTTTACATTCAACTTTTGACTTGCTTTGTTTAATATTCACATTCACCGTAGGTGCAACAACACACAAGCGTACCATGGAATGCAACGCCTTTTCCAGAGCTTCTTTTCTTAGTTCCCGTAGTTCAATCTTTTCTTGGTTTCGAAGGATTTCTTCTTCGTCGGAACGTTTTTGAATGATCTTCAATTGCGACGATGATGTCTCAGCAGCCTTCACTAGTTTTTGAATTGTAGTGCAAACTAACTCGCTCACTTGACCGCTGGCGTATCGAGTGCTATACAACACTTTGCCGTCACGGTTACTGTTCAGAGAGTTATTGTGCTCCAAGCAATTTCTCATTATGTGTTTTAATTCATTTTCATGTCTTGCACTTTCAAGCTTCAATCGATTGCAATCAGATTCAAATTCAAAATTACTATTCTGTAACCGGTCGCGCTCCTCAACTAATTTCCCGGCTGCCAATTGCAACTGTACCACTTCGTTTTGGGCGTGTTCAAACTCTACATCTCGATGTAAAGCTGATTCTTTCAGAGACTGTAATTGATCAAGCTCATTTTGTAAACTCGATATTTGCTCTGATTTTTCCAAAATCCTCTTTTCCATTTCCTCAATTTGCTGCGAACATTTATTTGCATGGTTCTGTTCTTTTTCAAATTCTTTCACATGGTTTCGAATTTCTCGATGACATTGCTCCACTTCCAGAGTTTTTTCATGAATCGTATTCCTTAGAGTTTTTTCTCGAGTAAGTGCACACTCCAATTCAACGTTAATTCCTTCGATGGTAGCAACCTGATTACTGAGTTCCTCATTTTTAACCTGAACGGCTTCAATTGTTAAATCTTTTGAATTTATCTGCTGTTCCTGCAATATTGATTTATTGGATATTTCGTGGAGTTGTTGCTTTAACGAATTCTCCCTAGAATTCGAATCGCCGAGTATTTTAGTTAAAGTCCGCATCTCGACTTGAACAGAGCTTGCAATTATTTTCGTATTGGCTATTGCATCAGCAAGCTGCATTTCTATTTGTTTTATCTCTTGCTGTTTATCGCTGACCATCCTTTTTGTGAATTTTAATTCTTCTTTGTATTGGGATATTTCCTTGTCACGGGCGTCTAACTGATTCAAGGCGTTTTCATACCGATCTTCCACATGTAAAAGTTCCCCTTCTAATTGCAATGTATCAGCTGCAGAACTCGAAAACCTTTTCCTTTCCGCATTCAAAATGTTTACCTTCTTTTCTAACTGTGTCACTTTGGACTCAAGCTCATTGTTCGATTTTACGACACTTGTGTATTTTTGAATGTCAACTGTGCTTCTAGAAACTTTAGCGATACTCAGAGAAACATCGGAATTTGAGCTCGCGCCTTGCGTGTTTTTAAACTGACCTCCTCCTGAAATTCGTTTCGGCCCTCTGAATTTCTCGGCCAGCATTCCTCGTAGTTGCGCCACTTCTTTTTTTAAGGAAGAATTCTCACGTTGAACTAAAACATTTTTAGAGTCATCTAACTGTCGAGGCAGCAATAAGAACGAATTATTGCCGATTGATTTAGAACTGGTTGTCTTTTTCAACGATTGAAAGGTAGGATGCAGTTTCCTATTGACTTGGTCGCCAGCCGTTCGAGGCCGTTCGTCTATAACAGGAATATCAACAACTACTTGCGGAGATTCTCCCCATTTATCATCAACATCTTCCCAAGGAGTAACTCCTCCTGTTGGTGAAAACACTCGAGGCAGCTCGCTCATGATCAACGGATAGAATTTTTTCACAAATGTGTGGGGGTCTATTCTGTATTCTGTATTATTTTATAGCCCTGCAGTGGTTCCCTGAAAGAGATCAGCAGGAATATCCTGCAGTTATTAATAACCAAATAATCTGCTGAATGTTTACTGCGATTGCCTTCCAAAGCATGTCCATATAGAATCCATTTCACTAACGCGATTTACTTGAAAAGGACATATTTGTAGTCCATCTCAATAATGTTTTTAACTTTTAGGCGACTTGTCACTTCTGGATGACGCGAGGCCCGATCCTATAAGCTATTTTCTTTTTAAGCCGTATCTGCCCAACCGTTTAACGTATTATTTAATAGCTGATTAACCACTCCTCAAAAAATCGTGCAGTGCTGTACAGCTTTTATTGGTGAACGCAAAAGAAAAAAGTTACATGTCGAAAAGAAAGTCCTTGGAACACATCACTAGGAAAAACCTACTAGGCGTATGGTAGGAGTATTGCGGACCAACGAACATTGCTTTTCAAAAATGTTGTTCATATCGTAATGAAGACGATCATACCCGCTGCTCCTTCCATTAAACCGGTTTCGACACCGTTCTCATTAAAGATGTCAATCATTGAGCTTCCTCCGTCAAGTATCTCTATCAATAACTGCACGCAAAGAGGACATCCAAGTTTCATTCACACATATAGGAGCTTATCGTCGTTTGAAAATGCGCGGAGGTAGGAAACTCACAACCAAGCGCCTTTACCGACATTTCAAACGCGCTGCCGGTTGAATTATTTCGTTGTACGTGCGAAGAAAACATGTTGCAAAGGGTTCTGAATGGTGGGAGTTCATTTGAAAACTGATTCAATGCACCCAAAACTTCACCTTATACTGAAGGCGCCACTCAATATGCTGAACCGAAAGCAATTTCTCGTACTGTCAGAAAGTCGAATCTTGTTAAAATTCAAACTTGAAATAGGAGAAGAAGATTTCTTTGAAAAGCATTTTTAACCCAAGTTCACCTGGATACCAACGGATTCGTACCCTGTCAAACAACCAATGAAAGCCAAAAAAACCTGGAAACTCGAACTTTTGATTCTAATTTTATGAAAAAGAATAGATATTTAATTTGAAACAATAAAATCGATTATTTTAAAGCACTACAAATAGTGGATAGAACCATCAAACGCTAATTTCTTTTAAAAAACAAGAGTATCTTGTTGAAAGAAAAGAGACTGATAATAATCCGTGGGTTAATCTGAAGCAGCAACATAACGAGAAATCAATGATTCACATTGCATCGCTTCTGGTGTACTTTAATTGCATCCTTCGACTTGACTTCTGGGGTACTTTAATTGCATCCTTCGACTTGACTGAAGCAGCAACATAACGAGAAATCAATGATTCACATTGCATCGCTTCTGGTGTACTTTAATTGCATCCTTCGACTTGACTGAAGCAGCAACATAACGAGAAATCAATGATTCACATTGCATCGCTTCTGGTGTAATTTAATTGCATCCTTCGACTTGACAGCACCACGAAAAATGGTCATAAAAAACTGTAACCGTCGTATTAGTTCGATGCTGCAGTCAGCTGTGAATGCTAATATGGGATCCACGACACTAATATTGGATGTTCCCGATGATAAACAAAAGCAATCTCGTATAAGTTTAGTTAGTCCCAAGTCCATCGTGAAATCACTGACAAAAATATACCCTGAAGGAGTGAAGCTAAATCGGAAAAAGTTTGATTTGCTGAATCGACTGAGAAGAAAGCAGGATGACGAGGACGGGTATAATGACGATGCTGATGGCACCCACAGCTTTTTTCTCCAGAATCCTTCTAGTAATTTTAGGACGGTATGGGATCTTACCATTATTCTAGCTCTTTTATACACCGCAATCTTCACTCCATTTGAAATCGCATTTCTAGGAAACGAAGGTCAACCCAACCCTTTTGCTGAATCCAACACTGTTATAAGCGTCATATTTATCAGCGATATTATCATGAATTTCTTTCTCCCATTTAAAACAGAAAACGGACGGTGGGAGAAGAACCACTATAACATAGCGATGCGTTACATGAAATCTGGATTACTTATAGATTTAGTATCCGTATTTCCTTTTGAAGGGGTTCGAGTCATTCGCTTGTTGCGACTTTCGAAATTACTTCGCATTTTCAACGCGAATCGAATAATTAAGCGATGGGAGACCAAATACTCTATTAACTTCCTCGTATGGGGACTCTCGAAATACATTTTAGTGATGGTATTTCTTTCGCATTGGCTAGCATGTATATTTAAAATGGTCCTTATGATATCTGATCCGGAAAATAATAATTGGGAAACGAACTATTTCAAAGACAACCTGGGGTATGATTCTACTGTTGAGCCGATTGAAAGTTATTTAGCAGCACTTTATTGGGCAGTGATGACAGTGACCACTATAGGATATGGCGATGTGGTACCTCGATCATCTTTAGAACGAGCTTTCACGATATTCGCGATGCTTCTTGGTGCAGGGTCCTATGCGTATTGTGTAGGGGCGGTGTGTGGACTTGTAGCCAGCATGAGTGAGAGCAAAGCTGTTTTCCAGCGTAAACTAGACAAACTGAACAATCTCATGAACGAACTTCAAATAAAACCCAGCAAGCAACAGCGACTGCGGGAATACATGTACTATGTCCAAGGTACTGATCACGTGAATACATCCGCAGCTATTCTAGACAGTCTAACGGCTGAAATGCGCTACGATTTGACATTTGAAGCATATGGACGATTTGTGGATAAATTAAGCTTGGTGGAATATGTGCCCCCTTTCGAGCGTGAGAGATTCATTAGACGTTTGTGTGCTCTGGTTGAAATGCATATTCATCCACCTAAAGAGATTATTATTGCTATAGGTCAGAAGTTCTCTTTTATTCATGTCATCGCTAAAGGTATTGTAGTCAAAAGGGGATCTTCACTACTGCCCAAAAATGTTGAATCTTATGAAGATTTCGATGATCAGACAACCGAGTTTCTTGAAAAAGAATCACAATTCGGAGAAGAATTCTTGCTAAGTAGTTGCCGTTCGAGGTATTCATGCTCGAGTCTCACTTATGTGGAATTGGTTTCCATTTCAAAGCCCAATTTTGAAAGACTGCTTCCTGAATTTCCTGGTGCTAATAGAAAAATCGCATTAAGGAAGGTGGCAATGTCGCTACGAATCAATTTTGTGCATTTAGCAAAAGCTAAAAAGCTAAAGCCCACCTGGGCAGTGAAGCCGGATTGCCTTGCTCCAAATTCAATTGAGCAATTAGTCGACATGGTGACTATCATGAATGCAAGAATGCAGAATATGGAAAGAACCTTAGATTCATTATCCTAATAAATGCAATTAAATTACATCAGGAGAAATACAATGTGAATTCAGTGATTCCACGAAATGTTCTTGCTTCTGATTACCAAACGGATTGCCATCAAGCTCTTTTCTTTCAACAAGATACTCTTGTTTATTAAGAAATTGCTTATTAAGAAATTAGCATTTGATGGCTTTTATCCACTACTTGTAGTGCTTAAAAAAA
>Ga0105055_10009365_pt1 | contig 12533 bp, 15 predicted proteins | sample BON03_FD_78090 | JGI IMG/M metagenome (GOLD analysis project Ga0105055, IMG submission 78090) | Freshwater microbial communities from Lake Bonney liftoff mats and glacier meltwater in Antarctica - BON-03 | ecosystem: Environmental > Aquatic > Freshwater > Ice > Glacier meltwater | place: Lake...
AGGGAGGGAGGAGGGAGGGAGGGAGGGAGGGTTGCATTTATCACAGCAAGCGGTGTATGGAAAGACAACGCGGCTGATGAACCCGAAGAGTGAGGATCGGGTGTATTATACGGAGGAGGAGGTGTGGGAGTTCTTGGGGTTGAAGTACTTGCCGCCGTGCTTGCGGTGGGCGTGAGTGGAGGGAGGGAGGGAGGGAGGAAAGGAAGCAAAGCGAGAACGGAATGCAAGGAGAGAAAGAGGTGGGAAAGTGGGATCCAGTAACGAACAGGGAGCCAGAAAAAGAGTGCGGTAAAATATGTGCAGAAAGACGATGTGTGGCTTGTATAAATGCGAATATAAATAGGTTGTAATATGGAGGGTGCTGTGTGTGTGTCGAGAGGGAGGGGAGCGAGAAGGGATATAAAACAAGGTGAAAGTGGATGCGCTCCTCTCTAGTAACCAAAGTCAAAGACATGCAACACGAAACGAATACAGATCAAAGTGGATTCACTCCTGCTTGCTTTCCATTATCTTGTCTTGGTCCTTCTTTTGTGAGGGTTGCTGGCAGTTAGGCAAACATTTATCCAACCAGCCTCTTCCACGCCAAGTTGAGTAGATGTAGGTAGGGAAATCGTATTGTTTGGGTGAAAGAGAAGGAAGAACGGTGTGGACAAAAGGAAAACGGAGGAAGAAATGAACCTGATAAAGAAGGAGAGAGAGTAGGAGCGCGGAGACATGATGATTTCCGGTCAGCTAACACAACAAAAGCAAACCACAGAGACTCGATAAAAATTGTCATTTCTGTTTCTTTCCTCGTATGATGCTTCGTACTCAGCTGTCTTTTACTTGTCCATTCTCCTCCCTAGTAAGAGTCCATCATCGTTGATCTCTCCCCTTTCTTGCGTGGCTGGTATGTGTTATGACGGAGGCCAGGTCGTGTAACGAGCAAAAATTGTGTGTGGCTGCCAGAACGCACATTACACATCAAGTGTTTGCTTGTGGCTCACCCACTCGGCGTCTACGAACAAAGGTCCATTAAAAAAAGCACGCGTGCATGCACAAAAGCCGCGATGCATGGAACGAAAAGGAAAGGGAGGGGCGGAAATCTGTTGCGCGGGCTCGGGCTCGGACACCCTTGCTCCTCCTCTAGGAGTGATCTGCTTGTGGAGGAGGTGAATTACGTGCAAGAGGATATGGACAGGCCGTGGTGGCCGCTTGTTGGTCAGAACGCGTGTCATGCTCACCATATGCGGGCGATTTCTTGGCCCTGAGCTTTTTTGTCCTTGACTGGTGGAGAGTATTCGCCCGCACACCAGCGGGGTGCAGGGGATTTAATGTACTTATGGGTGGTAGGAAGTCCCCGACGGGCCAGAGGAGAGAGGCCATCTGGTTCTGGTGGAATGAGAGTGCTAGCGGGCGCTGATTGGAGATCATACTTTCTTGTGCTCGTCTTGTGCACTCTCTCATTTTGCTCTTACACTAATTCGCATAAGCAGGCTTGCCGTTTGATGCTGTCCATCTATCCCCCTTCTGGTCCTTGGGCTTATGACAAAACATAGAATACGCCCCCTTGCCTAAGTGGGTATGAGGGAGGCAGGATGGAGGGAGGGAGGAAGTGAGGGGCCGGAAAATTGAAAAGAGGGAGATGGATAGGAACCAATCGGTGGGCAGGAGCAAGTAGAGAGGGTGGCATAGTTGTCTAGATAATATGTGGCTAAAATGCTAATGTATAACAAGACTTGTGTGTAACGAGTAGGGGAACAGGGGTGTGTGGGTGTGTGGGTGCAGAGCGGGAGAAGGGGTCTAAGACAAGGTGAGCGCGGAGAAATATTCATCAAACTCATAGACCCCGTTCATGATTGAGACAAAACATAAAAAGGAGAGTTATTCTTGCTTGGTTTACATCCATTTTTGGTTGTTTGTGGTAGCCAGGCTGAAAACCTCCCCCCTATGGGCCATCTCTCTGGTTGCTTTTTGTTTTTCCAATCGTGAAGCATGCCGCGTATGGACGAAGTACGGAATAAATAATGAAAGCAGCTCTTCTTTTCTCAGGCCAAGCTCGTGCGATATTGTTGGGCTTGTGGACAAAGCCGCAAGGCATTCAAAGCAGCTCTTCTTTTCTCAGGCCAAGCTCGTGCGATATTGTTGGGCTTGTGGACAAAGCCGCAAGGCATTTCGTAACCTCCCGCGCCCGCTGAACGAAGTAATATTTGGTGCGTGTGCCAGCTTGACGTCTTCTGTCTTCCACATTGATGTCCTTGACATGCTCCAGGACTCCCCCACATGCTCGGTACTTATTCTGCCGTCCCCTTTTCCCCTCACTGCACAGGAAGTGCTTTCCCGCGGCGCACGCCTGGCTGGGAAGCAAGACACACGGCAGCAGCACCAGCAGGCAGCAGCATATTGTCGCCCAAAGCGGACAAGCATCAAGCAGCAACAACAGGAGGAGCAGGAGCAGCAAACGGAGCAGCAATGCCAAGCAGGAGCAGCAGCAGCAGCACGAGCAGGCCAGCAGCCATGCCCTCGCCCTTTGCCAGCATGCTCGGCTGCTTTGTCCTCTTGAGTCTCCCTCTGCCCTCGCGCGCACAAGTCCCGACGCTGGAGGAGCTTGCAGGCGACTGGACCGAAGCCAACATGCTGCGCGACACGCCGGCCCTTAGTAATTGGCTAGGGAGCGTGGGGACCAATAATGCAGTGGTGGACACGACGGCCTTCATTGCCCCTCCCTACGTGGGGACATCAAGCATGGTAACCCTGCGAGTGGACGGCAAAGCCATGGAGCTCGCCACGGTCCGCTGGTCCGCCTACGCCGCCGGGCGGCGGAGCAAGCCTGTCGTTGTGGGGGATCATACATTGACGGTGACCTCCGAGCTGAGAATGGCATGGAACGATTCGGCCTTGCTCTGGAAAATCACCTGCGAAAACACGCCAATGGCCCGGTCGGACCCAAACGCCATCGGGTACGAAGACATCATTCACACCCTCGAATTTTCCATCCAAGCCATGGCGCGTCGTCGCGCAGAAATGGGGTGGCTCCTCACCGATAATCTCCCCACCAACCCTGCCGACTTCCACACCGCCCTCGTCTACCCCTCTGAATCAGGACAACGTGCCATGGTCCTCCACAGCGACACCCTCTCCGAGGCCGTCTCCGGCTTCGTCTTCGTCGATCAGCAACCCAACGAATGGGCCTGGGTGCCGGACTACCAAAAACGGAATCGCTCCGCTGCTGTTGGTATTGTTGATGTTTTTGTTGGCCCTGGGGAGAAGGCAACGATTAGAATAGTAGCAGCCATGGGCCCCCCAGCCTCCTCTGTCCAAAAAGAGGCCTTAGATAGAATGGTCAGTCAATTAGATAATTACGCCAACAATTTCGACCGCTACTTCGATGGCGCCAAGACCGGCTGGGATAGAGTGTGGGAAGAAGCATTCACCCCTCCCTCCCCCCCTTCCTCCCCCTCGTCCTCGCCTCCGCGGCTTTTCAGTGGTCACCTCCCCATTTTGCACACAACCGACCTAGCCTTACATCGACTGTACTACATGGGCATTCTCTCCCTCCTCTCCACGGGCCGTACCTCCCTCTCTGCCCTTTCTGGCGGAACCCCTGGCCTCTCCTCTTTTATCACTGGTTTTGGGAACACCTGTTGGACCCGTCCTGGTGACCTAGCACCAGCAGAAGTAGAGTGCCTTAAGCCTTCTACTCCGAGAGATACAATTTTACAACCTGTGTATATAGGAGGGAGCGCGCAGTTTTTTTGGGACACGGGATTGAGAGCCATGTTGACTTGTTTGCTCGACCCTGCAGCAATGAGGAGATATATTCTTAGTTTTTTGTCGTTGGAGGGCCAGAAGTTCGAGAGGAGTTTTGGGCTGGATGTGATGACTGGTCAGCCGATTGGCTACGAATACGCCTTTAATTCCTATTCGATTTTCACGATCATTTCGACCTATGTCCGCGTGACGAATGATACGGCGTTTTTGAACTTGAGGGTGGGGGGGGGAAGAGGGGAGGGAGGGAGGGAGGGAGGGGCGACGGTGGGGGAGAGGTTGGAGGAGGTGGCCTTGGATTGGAGGAAGAGGAGGGTGCCCAAGCCGACGGCTGCTGTGACAGGTACAGCAGCAGCGAGGAAGGTGGAGGAAGGGGGGAAGAGCAGCAGCAGCAGGAGTAGTACGTTTTCGGAGGATCTGTTTTCGTTGTGGCCGTGGAGCAGAAAGAGCAGTAGTACGAGCACGAGCAGCAGCAGCAGTGATGGTAGGGAAGTTGCAGCGCCTGCCACGACGGAGGAAGGCGAGAAGAAGACGAAGGAAGAGGAGAAGGAGGAGAAGCCGGTGACTAGCACAATCAAAGGCAATGAGACGCACGAAAACCCTCCCCCCACCGCCGGTAGCAGAAGCGCCAGCAGCGCCAACAGCGCCAACAGCAGCAGCAGCAACAGCAGTGACGACGACGATGGTTGTTTCTATCTAGCAGATTATGGTCCCCATTCCAATAATTTTCTTGAGTGTATCCCGAGCTATGTCCACGTCGTTCCTGCCCTTCAAGCGGCTAATGCCGAAATGATGGCTTTGTTATCCACATTGCGTGCCGCCGAGAGCAACCACACAGGCGCTGCTTTTTTCCGTGAGATGTCAACCAAAATTGCGAGGGAGATGGTCGAGCATTTGTATGTCCCGGGAGGGGAGGGGACCTGGGGGTGTTTGTATCCAGAGAGCTATTCCCTTGTGCCTGTACGGCATATTGTTGATTTTATTTATGTTTCGCGAGGTCTGGCAGTAGCGGAGGCGGCGTGTGCTGCATCTGCTGCTGCTGCTGCTGCTACTGCCCCTAAAGGAGGCGCAACAGGAGTGTCAGTAGCGCCGTTTTTACCTTCAGAAGTGGCAGGGGCTATGTCTTTGTTTTTCCATGATGAGCTGCAGACTCCTTCTTGGACCCGGGCACTCTCTCCTTATGATCGTTTAAATTTGAAAGTGCCTCGTCCTCGGTCCATCCTTCGTCCTGACCATGGGATTACCGGCGCGTTTGACGCTTGGGCTGCTCTGGCCGTGGAGGCCCTCGCGTACAATGCGGGGGGGGGTTGGGAAGATGCGATTCGCGTGTTGCGGTCAATGGCGGCAAGTACGAACGAAGGCCCCTTCGGTCAAGCACACGAGATAACAGACATGAGTCGAAGTGCCTTCAAAACCAAAAGAGGGTTCACGCGTTACACCGCTGATAATGGTGGTAGTTTCTCGGAGGTCATCCTACGAGGGATCTTTGCGTATCAGCCTCCCTTTCTGGCAAAGCACGAAGAAGGGCTGCCGTTCAAGGGGCTGGAGGCAGCGGTGGAGGGAGGGCGGGAGGGAGGGAGGGTGGGTTTGGTGGCGACTTTGGAAGGGTTGCGGACGCCGTGGGGGCTGGCGACGTTAGAGGTGGGGGAGGAGGGAGGGAGGGAGGGAGGGGTGAGGATCAAGGAGGTGGTGTAGGTAGGAAGGGAGGGAGGGAGGGGGAGAGGAAGGTGTATGTAGAGATAGATAGACATTGATGGCTGCGGCAAGGCGCCACAAGGGAGGGAGGGAGGGAGGGAGGGAGGGAGGGGAAAGGACGAAGAGACATAGAAAAACTAAAGACTGACGACAAATAATGATTGACCCATGCGCGTAATAAGCGTACGTTTGATGATTTCAAAGAAAGGGAATAGAGGCTTGAAAGCAAAATAGCACAGACAACAAGACGTAGCAGCAGCAGCAGCAGCATCAAGTAAAAATGAACGGAAGAAAGAAAGACATCCAAGAAATATGAGCAATTGCACGCCCAAACTAAAGAGGTTTTACCTCATTTCATATTCTAGTTTTAACATTTACGCTCATGCTCCCCTCATTTCACAAAGTCTAAAATTACATGCATCTATACCTTCCTCCCTCCCTCCCTCCCCCCTCCCCTCCCTCTACTGCGACCCCACACTCCCTCTTATCCTCGGACCCCTCGCCGGGTTATAATCAGCATCCACATCCACCTCCGTCCTCCGACAAATCTCCCCCTCTCTCAACACTCTCCTTCCCTCCCTCGCTTCCCCCTCCCCCCTCATCCTCCCCCACACCCCCGCCCACCACCCCCCAACCAGCCCCGCCGACCACCGCCCATCCTCCTGCTGCTGCTCCGCAAAATAACACCGACTATCCGGATCCCCCACCCCTTCAGACAACCAACAGGTATACGAGCATTTATGCCCCATCACAAGGGCCATCCTTTGCGGGTCTAACATATCACTCTTCTCCCTCCACGCTTGACTATTCCTAATCGACCCCGGCCAAATAGGGACAGTTGCAGGAGGCATATAGAAGTCATTCGGCCGTCCATCCGCCACCGCCCCCTCCTCCTCCTCCGCCGACGCCTCAAAAATGAAGCAATTCGGCAACGCCACCCCCGGAGCCTGCGCCGCCACATCTCCCATCGTATACATCTTCCTCTTCTTCCCCCCCTCCTCCCCTCCCTCCGTCCATCCTTTCCCCAAAAACTTCAAATTTCTCACATTCATCCCCCCCTTCGCCGCCTCCCAAAATGTCTTATCCCCGGGCGCGTATGCACCAATTGTTAACACCTCCACCAGCACCCCTCCCTCCCTCCCTCCCTCCCCCTCCCTCTTCCCTAGATACGCCCCTAAAAAGGTTGCAATCACGCCTCCCAAGCTATGACCAACAAAAGTCACCCTCTTCGGATTTCTCCCCCTAATATCATCCAATAAAAACGGTAACATTTCCACAAATAAACGAAAAGCTCCTGTGTGGACCCGGCCCGCAAAATACTCATCCGTCTCCCCGTGCTTCGTAAAGTGATATATAGAATTAGCCAGCCATTCATCCCGAAACATCGTTCCCCGCAACACCACAAGCACATGCCCCCCCTTCTGAGTCACGAGCGAAAAGGGCGTCTCGCGCCATTGTCCCCCCGTGGTACTAGCATTCCGCCAATGCACTTTCTGTGGCCCCCACCCCGGAGCCAAAGGATTGATAACCGTCCTATCAACCTTTGTGTCCGTCGCAAAACTATAGAAACTGTCATACATTTTATACAAAAAGTAATACGTATCCTTCTCCTTTGCAATCACCCCCTCATCCACAAAATCCCCTCCGTACCCCTTCAAATCAACCCAAGGCCTAGGTAGAGTCCCATCAGGATTCAAAGGATGTCTTTGCTTAGTCAAAATGTGGATACTTGGAGGATTAAGTGCAATGACCTCCGAAATAAGATTAATCGTCGGACAAGCAGCGCCAATGCTGACCAAGAACTCAATCACCCCCGCCCAGGGATAATATCTACTGACGCTCGAGAGACGATTGCGGTACTTTTCAAAGGAGGTGGCGAATCGTTCCATGATCAGCGTGCCGGGAGTTGCGGCTTTGTCTCCTTGTTGCTGCTGCTGCATCTGCTTGTCATCGTCCTCCGCAGCGGCGATTGAAAAGATGCTGGCTACCTCTTCTTCGGTCAATGGTGGTAAGTGGGAAGCGGAGGCTTTGTCGCTGCTGCTGCTGCTGCTGCTGCTGATGGGGGAGGGAGGGATGTCAAGGCTGCTGCTGCTCTCGGTGGAAGCGAGGGAGGAGGGGTCAATCAAGGTATCGTCGGAGATGGCCAAGGGTTCGATGCTGCCGTCGTCGTTCACCACCACTGTAGTCTCCTGTTGCTGCTGCTGCTCGGGCTGCTGCTGCTGTATTGGTACTGGTGGGGCTGCTTGCTGCTTGGACTGCTCTTGCTTTGCTTGTCGGAGAGAGGGTGGCGTCTCTGCAGCGCTCGCAACAACAAAGCACAACCCCACCAAGACCAGCAGCATCATCACCCACATGCCAGCCCGTGCCGCACCCACAGAGCTGTGTTTCCTCATGGTAGTAGTCTGCTAGGTCCCTTTAAAGCCACAACCAAGGCCAAAGTCCCGTCTCCCCAAACACCCGCCGTCGACGCCCGCAACGACGCACGGTTTGATCTCTCCCTCCGGGTTTTGCCTGTAAGTAAGGGGCAAAAAGCGTCAGTCTCTCCGCACAAGCAAATACAAGCAGCCAAGCACTCCCTCAACCTATTTCTGGGCGTCGTGGTCGTGGTTCCTGCGCGGGGCGTGTGCATGTGTCGGTGGGACTGTGAGTAGACTAGACCAGAATTCAACGTGCGTTTTTTTTTGGCAGTTGGAATTTTGAGTTTGATTTTTGAGAAGAGTGCGAGGGAGGAGGTTGACTGGCTTTGTCTTGCAGGCAAGTCTCCATTCCTAGCCAAGACCAAAGCAAACAATGCGCACGGGAGAATTCAAAAGCAAGGACGTCGCTTGCTTAATTAAGCTTTCATGGTTATCTGTTTGTTTTTCTTCTTTGCGTGTCGGTTCTTTCGAAAAATACCGACCCACACCACCATCATAAAACCATTTGTCCTCCGCCCACCATAGGCATCGGCACACCCTTGCCAGCCTTTTCTTATCGTTCAGCCACTTCGTTCCTTTCCCATTTCCGTCCGCAGCGTCGTCGCTTTTCTCAAGCTCGGCCCGCCCTTCCTCCCTGCCCCTCGAACGAGGCACAGACAATTTATCGTACACATTTTTCTACACACATTTAGACACGTCTCGTGCCCTTAACCTGCTTATGCTGCTTTTCGCTGCTGCTTGAGGCGTATATGTTCCCTTTTTACTATGACGTCCTGTTAGAAAGATAAAAGTGGAGAGACAAAATGTGAATCGCGGTCAGATGGGTGAATTACATACCATCACTGCATCCACACGCGCCACACACCATCCATCCAATCAAACCCCCAAACACTCCTCCCATACCCAACCATCCCACGCATAGGCGTACCTCTCGCGTCTTCTTCCCTCCTCCTTGCATCCCAAGCTGCTCCCCATCCTCATTTTCATCATCATGCATCATCCGGCGAGCGCCCTGGCACTAAGATGGCAATGTTATTCCCATTCAACAAAATCTGGTCCAGCTTATGCGCAACCTTCCCCTCCGGCGTCACCTCGTACTCAATCACGTCCTCCAGCACCATGTTCACGTAGTCGTCAAAGCTCTTGAGGGTGCCCACCAGTTCTTGGTCCCCCTTCATGATCACCCACAGCCGGGAGCCAATGCACTTGTCGACGAGCTCCAGGGGCAAGAGACGGCCTGCCATGTTTGCTTGGCTTGCTTGCTTGCGGAGGTGTCCCTGAGGAGAGGAAAAGCCTGTGGTTGGGTTGTGTGCAGAGGTAAGGGTGGTGGGTTAGGGGTCGTAAGAAGGAATGCATTTCTTCCATGATGGCATGCAAGCCGATGGATAGAGGAGGCTGTCGAGTTGCTGCTCTCCCCTAACCAAAACCCACGCATCTTCACATCCAAAGCAAGCGCATACAGCAAGCCACGACCTTTCCGCTTGTGCCTACGCAAACCTCACACAAAACCAAGGGACAAACAAGAAGAAGACCTGGCGCAAAGCGACGCTCGCCTCCAGTCCTCCCCTTCCATAAGGCCTCGCTCCTCTCTTCCCTCATCTCACTCAGTGGAGTAGGATAGTCATCCCTTCCCACCACGCACCACACCCACGCTTCCTCCACGTTATAAACACAAGAAACGTCCTGTTTCTAGTGCAAGCGCAGCACTTTTGACTGTTGCTTGGCGCCGTCAGCCAACGCGGGCGTTATCCCATCTCCCACTCTCATGATCATCATTGATACAGCCTCCCACCCTTCGGAGCAGCACCACAATCCCTTCTTCTCACACGTTTCCCCAACCCCATCACACACAACAGCCGCACCGCTGCAGGCGCAGCACCAGCAGCAGCAGCACGAGCACGGGGAAGGACTACGACCTCTGCGCGCTGCGACGGAATCAGAGAGAAGGGACCGCACACTAGGGGCCACAAGCAGTAGCTAAGTGGTAGTCACACGGCGGCGGGCCGGCGAGAGGTGGTTGGAAACCCTCCATTCACACCCACACACAAACACCAGCATGGCGGACGACACCAACTCACAAGAGACGGCTTTTGGGCTGCAGGAGTTTTGGTCTTCCTTGGATGATGTTCAAAAGCATGGCCTCTTGTCTTTGCGCAGGGTAAGTACAGGCATACGTGGCGCCACCCTCTCTACCTACCTCTTCATCTCTACCCCTTTGCCCGCCTCGTTGTCATTCCTTTCTTGCGTTGAAAAGAGGAAGCGATAATTGATTGTGCCTGTGCGTGTGTGTGCGCCTTCTCTTTCTACCATCAAACAGCGCTTTCGAAGAGAACAAGACGCCTCACACATCCTTCCCCTCCCTCCCTCCCTCCTTCTCCACCCATAGGACACAATCTGTAGCACCGTTAAATGTGCAACGTGCAAGGACCTGCTTGCGCTCGCCATGAAAGACATTGAGAAAGCGCAGCAATACACCATGACCCACGGTCACCCACCAGTGCCACTGCTAACAGGAGGAGGAGCAACAGCAGCAACAGCAGCAACAGCAGCAGGAGGAGGAGGAGGAGGAGGGGATGGAGGAATAGGTGCGAGTATCAGCAGCAGCAGCACCAGCACAAGCAGCACCAGCGCCAGTACAAGTGCAGGGAAGAAGGGTGGTGGTGGTGGAGGCAAAGGAGGAGGAGGAGGAGAAGGAGGAGGAGGAGGAGGAGGAGGGGGGGGGTTAGGTTCCTCCCTCTCGTCCTCTTCCTCCCAAAAAGGCTGCCTGAGTCCAGCCCTCCTCCGTTTGCCTGACGGTGTCTTCGTGCCTGGAAACTGGTCGAAAGCCGTTGCCTCTGCTCGGAGCAACAACATCCCTCTCCCTGGCCTTGCCTCCCTTCCTCCCCCCCCTTCCTCCCCTGCAGAAGCAGCAGAAGCAGCAGCAGCAGCAGCAGCAGCAGCAGCAGGATCAGCAACAGCGGGAGGAGCTGTGAATTTTGTGTCGTTTACTGGAGGAGTGTTTGACTTGTATCCGAGTCGAGCTTTGGAGCCTATCCTGTTAGAGGAGGGAGGGGAGGAGGACGAGGAGGAGGACGAGGAGGACGAGGAGGACGAGGAGGACGAGGAGGAATCCGACTCCTGCAACGGCTACGCCGCCGCCAACCCTCGGGGGCGTCGTCGGCCCCATCCTTCGGCTTCCGGCCCTCCCTCCCTCCCTTCCCCTCTACCTGCGCGGGGGTGTCATTTTTGCAGTGATAAGTACTCGGTGCGCTTCATTGATATGCTGACCTACCCGAGGCCGATTCGAAAATTCAAAATGCAGTTACCGAAGCAGATGTTGATTACTACGCTTCGCTCCCTCCTTTATAAAGAGGTTGGGTTGGACAAAGAAGTCTCTTTAGAGCTGCGTCTGAAAAACAAGCCGCTGCCGAGCGGGGCGGAGGAGGAGGAGGGGGAGGGAGGGAGGGAGGAAGGAAGGGAGGGAGGGATGACTTTGGAGGAATTGGGGTTTAAGGATGAGGTCCAGGTGGTGGTGAGTAAGGTGCTGGGGGGGCAGGGAGGGGGAGAGGGAGGGGAGGAGGGGAAGGAGACGGTGAGTAATAAGAATAAGCAATTTGTGGGTGATTTGCTTTTTGGGCAGACGCCGAAGGGAGGGGTGGGGATGGGCGTGGCGGCAGCAGCAGCAGGAGTGGCAGTGGGAGCAGCAGCAGCAGCAGTAACAGCAACAGCAGCAGCAGGAGTGGGGGAAGGAGGGACGGAGGGAGCAGCGGCCGGGGCAGGAGGGACGGCAACGGCAGCAGCGGCAGGAGGAGCGGCACCTGCTGCTACTGCTGGTACTGCTGCAGCTCCTGCTGCTGGTGCTGCTGCTGGTGGAGGAGGAGGTGGAGGACCAACGGCGACGACGACGGCGCCAGCGGCAAGTGCTACCACCAGCACCAGCGCCAGCAGCAGCAGCAGCAGTAGCACGAATCGGGGTAGGGCGAATGTGAAAGGGAGGGGAGGGAAGGGGGGGGGGAAGAAGCAGACGGCAAAGGAGAAAGCTGCTGCGGCGGAGAGAGAGAAGGAGGAGGTGGAGGCTGAGAGGAGGAAGAGGGAGGAGGAGGCGGCGCCTGTGAGTGTTGTGGATGCTTATCGGATTAGTGGGGGGTATCAGATTTTGGGGCAGACGATCGAGAGGCTCGCGAAGGAGACGGTGCACCAACGGTGGGTGTGTGAGGTGAAGGCCAAAGAGAATGAACGGGATTTGCTTGCTAGTTTGGCGGCGGAGGAGATGGGGACGGGCGAGGATATGGCGAAGAGGAGGAGTAAGAAGAACAAGAAGAAGGAGAAGGAGAAGAAGAGGAAGCAGGAGGAGGCTGCAAGGAAGAAGGAGCTAGAGGAGGAGAAGGAGAGGGAGGCGGCGGCGAAGGTTAAGGTGATGAAGGAAAAGGCCGAGGCGGAAAGGAGGGCGAGATTGGAGCAGCAACGGAAGGAGGCGGAGGAGGAGAAGAAGAAGTTGCAAGAGGCTTTGGAAATACGCCGAAGGGAGGAGGAGGCTAAACGACGAAAAATCCTGGAAGAGGAGAAAGAACGCCAACGACGCGAGCAGGAGGAGAAGAACCGGATCAGGCAACAGCAGTTGCAGCAGCAGCAGCAGCTCCAGCAGCAGCAGCAGGCGGCAGCAGCCAAGCTGGCGGCGCAGCAGCAGCAGCAGCA
>Ga0105055_10009369_pt1 | contig 12528 bp, 12 predicted proteins | sample BON03_FD_78090 | JGI IMG/M metagenome (GOLD analysis project Ga0105055, IMG submission 78090) | Freshwater microbial communities from Lake Bonney liftoff mats and glacier meltwater in Antarctica - BON-03 | ecosystem: Environmental > Aquatic > Freshwater > Ice > Glacier meltwater | place: Lake...
CTGCACTCGACGCTGGCCTATGTCAGCCCGATGAAGTTCGAGCAAAACTGGCTTGCCAATCAACCCAGGCAAGCCAATTCGTGACTCGGTTATGGGGTACGGATTCCAGGGGCAAGGTCAGTTCTTGGGCAGACCCTTTGGGTTGGTGAACTTCAACATCACTGAATTTTCCCTTTCAAAGCTTGTTTGGCGGCGGCACTGGCGTGAAAAGCGTCCAGCACGCTGACCACAGAAATGGTGGTGCTGGCCAGCTCGGGTGGCACGTCCTCGTCCACGGTGGCCAGCCCAAGCACCTGTATCTCCAGCATATTGCCCGCGCGCTGAACAGATTCCAGGTCGGTACGAGAGAAACGCTGGAGCCCCAAAACCAGCGATTTGCGCGAAATCACCTGGCGCACGGCGTCCGATTGAGCAAAGAGCTGGTTGCAGACTGCTGTGCGAATGAAGTCGCTGCGTTTGCTACAGAAGCCTTCCGACACCAACAGATCAATGTGGCCCAGATCCACAAAGCCCAGATTGACGGTGACTTTTTTGGTCTCCGCTGGGCTGGGTCTTGCCGTGGGCAATGCGGTGGGCAATGCGGTGGTATGGCTCATAAAGCTCCGTTCACCACCCCACGGATGGCGTGGAGAGTTCATACCACGCTGAGATTTTCGGGGTGGCGAGAAACCTTGTGCGCCTGCTGCTGTGTTGGCAAGCGGGCTGACCTTTCGATGATCTGCCCCATTACCACGCTTGTCCTACATGGCCACAGGCACAAGCGCGTTACGCTCGGTTTCACTTTCCCGCCAGTACCCAGAAGCGTTGATCGCACCAGATCCGTCAAAAAACCGATCTGTTCGGCACTTTGCCCCCAACCCGTACCCAGCCGTTATGTCACACGATGAAATGCTTGAGGAACGCGTGCAAGCAGCACACCATGGCGAACAGCCGCTGGAGGATGGCGCCTTCGCCCAGGGCCGTGACACCAGACGCCAGACATTTATATGCGGCGTGGGCACTGCCGCACCAGCCACCCGCTACACAAAGGCCGGGTGCTTGCTGGCATTTCGCGAATCCAGCTGGTATGGAAAGCTGGATGCGCGGGCACGTTTCGTTGCGCAAACGGTGCTCCAGAGGGACAACGGGATTGACGAGCGCCGCTTGGCTGTGGACTCGCTGGACGAGGTCTTCAACATCAATGCAGACACGCTTGCAGCCCGGTTTCTGGCGCACGCACCCAGCCTCGCCACCGATGCCGCATGCCGTGCGTTGGTTGACGCTGGTGTCGATGCGGCATCGATCGACGCCGTGGTCGTCAGCACCTGCACCGGCTACCTCTGCCCCGGACTCTCTGGCTATGTGATTGAGCGCCTCGGCCTGCGCGCCGATGTGATGGCATTCGACCTGGTGGGACAGGGCTGCGCGGCTGCGCTGCCAAACCTACAGCTGGGTCACAACCTGCTGCGCTCGGGCAGCTGCGAGCATGTGCTGTCGGTCTGTGTCGAGGTGAGCAGCGCGGCGATGTACCTCGACAGCGACCCTGGCGTGGTGATCAGCGCCTGCCTGTTTGGCGATGGCGCGGGTGCTGCTGTGTTGTCCAGCCAGTGCACTGGGGCTGACTCCAAAGGCGGTGCTGGCGCCTCGCACGCGCCCCAAATCAGGTGGGTCGACAGCGCTTCACTGATCGCACCCCAGCACCGCGGTGCGCTCAAATTCGAGCTGCGTCAGGGTTTGCTGCGCAACATCTTGACGCGCGAAGTACCTGCGCTGGCGTCGGTGTACGCGGCCCAGGTGCTGGAGACTGTGTTGCAGCGCTCGGGCTTGGAGACAGAAGACATCGGCGAATGGATCTTGCACGCAGGTGGGCGCGATGTGCTGCGCGCGCTGGAGCGCGAACTTGGGCTCGACGCCCACGCGTTGCGCTACAGCGCCGCAATGCTGCGCCAGTACGGCAATCTCTCCAGCGCCTTCGTCTACTTCGTGCTGGCAGCCGCGCGTTCAGACATCACAGGCGGCACTGGTGGCGCGAAACACGGCTGGTGGTGGCTGTCGTCGTTTGGGGCGGGCTTTAGCTGCCATGGCGCATTGCTGGAGGTGCGGTGATGGCGCTGCTTGCATATGGGACATACCGCGCCAGCCTTTGGAACAGCGGCCGATGATGCCGCGCGTGGTGGCACCCGAGGTGCTGGACAATCTGGACGAAGGCGATCCCCTGGCCATTCGCTCGCGCCGCGACTTGCAGCGTGTTCACCGGGTCATGGGAACGCGCACCATGGTGTCGCGCGCGCTTCGCTCGGCCTGCTTGGGCCATCCCCGAGCGCAACCCCTTCAGGTGCTCGAACTGGGCGCGGGCGACGGGAGCCTGATGCTGGGCGTGGCGCGCGAACTTGGCAGCGGATGGGCGGATGTTCGGCTCACGCTGTTGGACCGCCAGAACCTGGTGACACCCCAAACCCTGGCGGCGTATCAGGCAGCAGGCTGGTGTGCTCAGGCTTGCGTGGCAGATGCGCTGGCCTGGGCCGACAGCCATGCCGGGCAGGCGGTCTGCGAACCGCAGACCAGTGCCCACTGGGATCTCGTCATCGTCAACCTGTTCTTGCACCACTTCGAGGGCGCGGCACTGACCAAGCTGCTCAGCGGCATCGAGCGCAGCACCAACCGCTTCATTGCCTGCGAACCAGCGCGGTCTCGACTGGCCCTGCTCGGCAGCCACTTGATCGGGTTCATCGGTGCGGGTCCGGTGACACGGGAAGACGCGGTGTTGAGCGTGCACGCGGGCTTTCGAGCGGGCGAAATTTCGCTGGCGTGGCCGGGTGCATCAGCTGTGTGGGACACAACCGAATACGGTGCCGGCCTGTTCAGCCATTGCTTTGTGGCGCAGCGCAAGGGGCTGGCGCAGGCATCGAATCCATGAACGCCATGAACACCATGAACACCACAACATTCGACGCTCTGATCGTCGGCGCTGGTCCGGCGGGTTCTTCGGCGGCTGTGTTGCTGGCCCGGGCGGGTTGGTCGGTGGCGATTGTGGAGAAGCAGGCGTTCCCGCGCCGCAAGGTGTGTGGCGAATGCATCGCAGCGAGCAACCTGCCACTGCTGGAAGCGCTTGGCGTTTCGCCCGCTGCATTCGACTCTCTCGCCGCGCCACGGCTTCAGCGCGTGGCGTTCATGCGAGGCAGCCACAACGTGTCTGCGCCGCTGCCAGCGGCAACCCATCCGCAGCACAGCTGGGCTCGGGCGCTCGGGCGCGAGACGCTCGACACCCTGCTGCTCAATCAGGCCCGCGCGGCCGGCGCGCGGGTGCTCCAGCCTTGGTCGGTGCTTTCGGTTGACGGACCGCCCGGCCAGATGCGCGCCATGGCGCTGGACATCGGCACCGGCGAAAAAACCGAGCTGCAATCGCGCGTGGTGATTCTGGCCAACGGCTCCTGGGAGCCGCTTCAATCGGTGCGTCGGGCCGAACAGCGGGTTCGCCGCGGCAGCGACCTGTTCGCCTTCAAGGCCAACTTTGACAACGCCAATCTGGCGGCGGGCTTGCTCCCTGTTCTCGCTTTTGAAGGAGGCTACGGCGGCATGGTGATGGCCGATCGCCAGACCACCACCATCGCTTGCTGCATCCGCGCCGATCAAATCTCGGCATTGCGCGCCCGCCTGCCGGGGCACTCGGCGGGTGAGGTGGTTGAAGCGATGTTGCGCCGCGAATGCGCCGGTGTGAACGCCGCGCTCCAAACCGCCCAGCGCCTTGGGCCATGGCTCGGCTCCGGTCCGATCGATCCCGGCATCCGATTGCGCGGGGACGATCGCGTTTTCAAGATCGGCAATGCGGCAGCCGAGGCCCATCCCATCATTGGTGAGGGCATGAGCATGGCGATGCAATCGGCGTGGCTGCTGTGTGACCGTCTGCTGGCCACATCTGGCGAGGGCGGCCCCCAGGACGCTGCGCGGTGGCACGCCGATGTTGCGCGCCGCTACGCCGCCGACTGGCGCCGCCATTTCAGCACCCGGTTGCGCCTCGCCGCCATGCTCGCTCACGCCGCGATGCGGCCCCTCCCGGCGTCGATACTGGTGTCAGCGGTACGCCATTTCCCCAGCGCCGTGACATGGAGCGCGCGGTGGTGTGCGAAGGTGACCTGTGCCATCGACCCAGCCACGATCGCGCGGCTCGCATCCGCGCCAGCGCCCCGCCCCCCGACCGCTCGGGCACCGCTGGCGGCTCAATCCACCGGCCCACTCACCGAGGCTTCTTGAATGAAAACCACCTTCCAACGCCTGCAAGCCATCGTGGCCAAAGATTACAAGCTCGACATCAACACGATCACGGCCGATGCGTCGCTGGAGTCCCTGGGCATCGATTCACTCGGCGTGGCCGAGCTGCTGTTCAACATCGAAGACGAGTTTCGGGTGACGCTGCCAGTCGAGCCTGTAGACGGTCTCACCACCGTGGGCGATGTGGCGCGGTTCATCGATACCTTGATCCCCGCCCAACCAGCGCCGTCAGCCGGTGCGGCCCTGATTTCTCAACCTGGCGCTGCGCCGCTCGCATGAGGCGCGTAGCGGTCACCGGCATTGGCATGCTGTCGCCGCTGGGCGACAGCTGCGACGGGGTTTTCAACGCCGCTCGCAGCGGCCGCTCTGCGGTGGTGCGCCTGACGGGCAAAGCGGCAGAGCGGCTCAAGGCGCCTCTGGCTGCTGTTGTGGCCTTCGATGCCGCCGAGCATTTCGACCCAGCCAAAGCGCGCATGCTGGATCGGGTCAGCCAGCTGGCGGTTGTTGCGGCCCGGTGCGCAACAACAGACGCTGGTCTGGACCCAGGCGGTGTTGATCTCGATCGGGCTGGGGTGTTTGTCGGCACCGGCATGGGCGGCTCCGCCAGCATGGACGACGGCTACCGAACCCTGTACGGCGAAAGCTCTGACCGCATCAAACCGCTGTTGATCCTGATGGGCATGCACAACGCGCCGGCGGCGTGGATCGGTATCGAGAACGGTTTTCGTGGCCCCAACCTCACCTACTCAACCGCCTGCTCATCCTCGGCGGTGGCCATTGGTGAGGCGTGGCTGCGGGTCGCCAGTGGTGGCCTCGACCTGGCGCTGGCGGGTGGCTCGGAGGCGCCGCTGTCGCTGGGCTCGCTCAAAGCCTGGGAGGCGATGCACACGCTGGCGGCTGCTGATGCGGGCGATCCCTCTGCGTCGTGCAAACCTTTTTCTGTGGATCGCAGTGGCATGGTGCTTGGCGAGGGCGCGGCGATGCTGGTGTTGGAGCCCTGGGACCGGGCGGTGGCACGTGGCGCGAAGATCCATGGCGAGATCCTGGGTTATGGGCTGGTGACCGACGCGTCCCACATCGCCAAGCCCAGCGTTGATGCTCAGGCCGCTGCCATGCAGGCGGCACTGGTATCGGCGCGACTCGAGCCGGGCCAGATCGGTTCGATCAACGCCCATGGCACCGGCACACAGGCCAACGACGCGGCCGAGACGGCGGCCATCAAACAGGTCTTCGGGGCGCAGGCATCCCGCATCCCTGTGAGCGCCACGAAGGCCATGCACGGCCATCTGCTGGGTGCAGCGGGCGCGCTGGAATGTGTGCTGTCGCTGCTTGCGCTGCAGCACAACACCGCTCTGCCCACCATGCACCTGCGCTCAAGTGACCCGGTGTGCGATCTCGATTACGTGCCCAACGCGGCACGCGCAGGCGCTGCGGGACTCACCATGCTGTCCAACTCCTTTGCGTTTGGCGGCACCAACGCGGTGCTGGTGCTCGGGCGCGCTGGCGAGCAATAAAGCCACGGCAAACCGGGTGGATCGACAGGGCTTTGCGATGCCGCAGAGCCACCAAGATCGGGGCGCTCCCATCACACAGGCACGCACCAGGCGGCTGTTGTGCAGCGCAGCTTTTTGCAATGTGGTTTTGAGTCAGTCAATTCCTACAGGCGGCTGTCCGCTCGTCCTAGACCGCCAAAGTCGGCTGTCTCCCACAGTCACTCAGTGGCGATGTCGCCGTGATCTCATGGAACCAGCCTGTGAACGATACCCCCCCATCTGACGCGACCCGCCGCAACTTTCTTCGTGGCACAGCCGCCAGTGGCGCCTCGATTGGCCTGCTGTCTGGCTGCGCGCCGCTGGCCGCAACCCGAGTCACAGCCGAGATCCCTGCCGCCACAGCCACCACAGCGATGGCGTCTGATGTGCTGGCCAGCGCCAGAGCCACCATCGGCCTCACGGTCAACAGCAAGCGCCGCACCCTCACCGTGGAGCCGCGCACCACGTTGGTCGAGGCGCTGCGCGACACGCTGGGCATGACCGGCACCAAGATCGGCTGCAACCACGGCCAGTGCGGTGCCTGCACGGTGCTGGTCGACGGCAGGCGGACCAACTCCTGCCTGGTGCTTGCGGTATCGGTGGCTGGCGCCAAGATCACCACCATCGAGGGCCTGAGCGGCCCCGGTGGCACACCGCATCCGATGCAGCAGGCCTTCTCTGAAAAAGACGCTTTTCAGTGCGGCTTCTGCACGCCAGGGCAGATCGTGTCGGCTGTGGCCTGCATCGCTGAAGGCCACGCCAGCAGCGCGGCTGAGATCCGCGAGTACATGAGTGGCAACCTGTGTCGCTGCGCCGCGTACCCCAATATCGTTGCTGCCATCGAAATGGTGCGCGATGCACCCAAGGGCTGAACACCATGCGCAACTTCGACTACCACCGCGCGACCAGCCTGCAAGACGCAGCCCACTATCTCGGGGCACACGAAGGCTGGCAGGTGCTGGCCGGCGGCACGGCGATGATCGATCTGCTGAAGCTCGATGTGATGAAGCCAGCAGGCCTTGTGGACATCAGCAGCATCCCGGAAATGCAGGGCATGCAGGTGGGGCCGAGCAGCATCCGCTTTGGCGCGCTGGCGCGCATGGCCGATATCGGCGACGACGCATCCCTGCGCCGCGCCTGCCCAGCGCTCAGCGAATCGCTGTGGAAGGCGGCATCACCCCAGCTGCGCAACACCGCCCGGCTGGGCGGCAACGTCTTGCAGCAAACCCGCTGCCCGTACTACCGCGACACCAGCTACGCGTGCAACAAGCGCGAGCCCGGTTCGGGCTGCGCAGCGCTCGACGGCGGACGCACCCACCTGCATGCGATTTTGGGTGGATCCAAGCAATGTGTTGCCATGTACCCAGGCGACTGGGCGCAGGCGCTGATTGCGTTCGACGCGGTTGTCACCGTGGTGTCGAGCACAGGCACGCGCCGCATCCCGTTTGCCAACCTGCACCAGCTGCCAGGCGACAGCCCCGAGATCGAGACAAGCCTCAAGCGCGGCGAGATCATCGCCATGATCGAGGTGCCGGTGACTGCAGCAATGAGGGGCAGCCACTACCTGAAGGCCCGAGACCGCGAGAGCTATGCCTTCGCTTCGGTTTCTGCCGCGGTCGGGCTGGCGCTGGACGGCGACCGGGTCGGCGACGCGCGCATTGGGCTGGGTGGTGTGGCGGCCAAACCGTGGCGGGCCAGCGCCGCCGAGGCCGTGCTCAAAGGCCAGGTGTTCAGCGAGACGTTGGCGCGCGAAGCCGGTCGCGCTGCATTCGCCAACGCCACGCCGCTGAAAGACTCTGCTTACAAGATTGCACTCGGCGCCGATGTGGTCGCCGGTGCACTGATGACAGCGCACCAACGCGCAAAAGGGTGAAGCCATGGCAGAAACAATCAACACCCCGGTCACGCGCTACGAGGCGCTGCGCAAGGTCACTGGCGACACCAAATACGCGGCCGACTTCATGCCAGCCGGCATGTTCTTCGGCGAGCTGGTGGTCTCGCCGATTGCGTGCGGGCAGCTCACTGCCATCAACATCCTCGAGGCGATGGCAGAGCCGGGTGTCATCACCGTCTACACCCACGAGACGATGCCGAAGTACGAGACGCCGAAAGGTTTTTACGCAGGCGGCCCTGGCACCGCCAGCTTCTGGCCCATGACCGGCACCGAGATCAAATACGCCGGGCAGCCAGTGGCCTTCGTGGTCGCCGAGAACGCCGCTGCCGCGCGCCGTGGTGCACAGCGGGTGAAGGCGACTTACAACAAAACAGCCGGTCGGATCGAGATGGACACAGCCAACGCCTTCGTCGCCGGCAAGAAAGAAGACAACGTGATGACAAAGGGCGATATGGACGCCGGTATCGCATCGGCAGCCGCCGTGGTCGACGAGACCTACACAACGCCGTTCCAGCACCACAACCCGATGGAAATGTTCTCGACCACCGCGCACTGGCGCGGCGAGCAGCTCACCGTGTGGATGCCATCGCAATCGGTGCGCACCGCGCGGGCTGGTGTGGCAACCGCTTTCAAGCTGGCCGAGACCCAGGTCGAAGTGCTGTCGCCCTTCGTCGGTGGCGCGTTCGGCTCGAAAGCCGGGTTGCCGCCCTACGCGATGTTGACAATCGCTGCGGCGCGCGGCGTCGGCGCCCCGGTGCGGCTGGTGGTGAGCCGCGAGCAGATGTACACGGCGGCGGCATTCCGTCCCGAATCGATTCAGAAGATTCGCCTGGCCGCCAGGGGTGACGGCCGGTTGACCGCGTTTGAGCACATTGAGACAGCGCAGACCTCGCAGTTCGACGATGTGGTCAACCCCGGTACCCACATCACGCGGTCAATGTACGCCTGTCCCAACATCCACACCGAGCAGCGGCTGGCGCGCAGCGACACCAACACGCCCGGCTTCATGCGCGCGCCCAACGAGATGCAGAGTTTCTTCGCACTGGAGTCAGCGATGGACGAGCTGGCCATCAAGCTGAAGATGGACCCGGTCGAGCTGCGCCGCGTGAACGACACCCGCACACACCCGGTCAATGGCGTGCCGTTTTCTTCGCGCTCGCTGATGGCTTGTTACGACGCTGCGGCCAAAAGCTTTGGCTGGGCCCGACGCAATGCGGCTGTGAAGTCGATGGTGGACGGCGACTGGTTGGTGGGTTGCGGCTGCGCCACCGCGACCTACCCGACCTTGGTGGCGCCGTCGGAGGCGCGCGTGCGCATGTACGACGCAGGCACTGCCGTGGTGGAGCTGGCAGCACACGATGTGGGCACTGGGGCCTACACGATCATGGGCCAGATCGCCGCTCAACGGCTGGGGCTGCCAGTGAAGGCTGTCGAGGTGTTCATGGGCAGTTCAGACCTGCCGATAGCGCCGATTTCTGGTGGATCGGTGACGTCAGCAAGCGCTGGATCGGCGGTGCATGTGGCCTGCCTGAAGCTGGCCGACGAAATCGTGCGCAGCGTCGTCCTGCTCGAAGACAACCCGCTCTCGGGTTTGGACCCAGCGCAGGTGAAATTGGTGGACGGTACGCTGCAAGGACCCGGGGTGAAGTTGATGTCGCTGCTCGATGCGTTGAAAGCAACGCCGCGTGGTGAGGCCGCCGCAACCGGCCAATATGCCCATCCAGAGCTCACCGAGCAGGCCCTGCGCACGACCTACAAGGGTGGCCTTGGCGTGGCCGGGCCGGTAACCAAGACACACGCGATGTTTGCCTTCGGCGCGCAGTTTGTCGAGGTGCGCGTGCACCGCTGGACCCACGAAATCCGTGTGCCGCGCATCCACGGCGCGTTCGCAGCCGGCACCATCCTGAATCGCAAGACAGCGCACAGCCAGCTGATGGGTGGAATGATCTGGGGCATTGGATCGGCACTGCACGAACACACGTTGGTGGACCACGCACGCGCGCGTTTCCTCAACACCGACATTGCCGAGTATCTGATCCCCGTCAATGCCGACATCGGCGAGGTCAATGTGCAGATGCTCGATGAGCGCGACGATTTCGTGAACCCGCTGGGGGTCAAGGGCATCGGTGAACTGGGCATCGTGGGCACTGCAGCGGCAGTGGCCAATGCGATCCACCACGCCACTGGCAAACGTCTGCGCTCCCTGCCGTTCACCCTGAAAGATGTTTGACGGAAGACCACGCCAGCTGCATTCACCAAGGTGAAAAACTTGCGTTGTGGGCGGGCGCGCTTGCGTTCGATGGGGCACACGCCCAACCCCTGGTTTACCCCCGGTCTGCCCCCGGTTTGCCCCCGTTCAGTTCCCCGTCTAACCAGCGCTCAACGAGCTCCCATGCTGTTGTGCCCCATGCAGCTCAACCCCACCGATCCTGGCGCGCCAGAACATGCATGTACAGCCGAGCGGATCCCTCAGCTGGTGCTGCCCGCTGCAGGCGCTCAGATCCCGGTGGTGTCTTGCCGCGAGCCCCAGCCCAGGTTTGGCAACTTTTCACCCATTTCTGGTCTGTATCGCCCGCCAACCCGCGTGGATGCTCGATTCCAGTTCCAAAGTGATTTGTAGTGCCTTCATATTTTTTCTAGGACGGCAGCTTCCTGCAAATTGCGTGCACCAACGCGGCACGTTCATCCGGCGCACCCAAACCCGCAACCGCAGCTATGGTGAGACCTACGTCACCTACCGCTTGGTGCACAGCGTGTGTGTGGGCTCCAGCGTCAAGCAGTCCACCTTGCTCAACCTGGGCAGCCACTTCGATCTGCCGCAAGACCAGTGGGCCGCGCTGGCTGCTCGTATCGACCAGTTGGTGCATGGCCAAGGCACTTTTGGTCGAGTCAACCCTGTCTGAGGCGGGACAGGCCTTGGCGCAACGCTGCGCTGCGCAGTTGATCGCCCTGCAGCCTTCGGCGTCCAGCATCACGCCAGCCCATGCGGCCCGGCCAGCGAGCGTCACCATCAGCGCGCGTGAAGCGGGTGATGGATGCGGGTGAAGCCGAACGCTTCCAGAAGGTCGATCTCGCTACGCTGGGGCTGGTGCGAGCGCGCAGCGTGGGCGCGCAGCACGCAGCACGCAGCACGCAGCGCGCAGCATTCTCGGTGATGCGCCATGCGCCTTGGAGGACAAACTCGCCGAGCTGGGCCTGAACCGCTCGCAGATCGCCGCCGCAGTGGGCCGCATCGTTGGCCGCATGGCCTACCCCGGGCAGCGAGCTGGCCACGCATGCCTGGCGGCAGCAGCGCTCGGGCCTGGGCGAGCTGATGGACTTCGACTTCGAGGCGATGGACCAGAACCGCCCGTACCGCGCATCTGACGCGCTGTGTGACCACCGCGAAGCCTTGCAGGACCACTTGTTTGACAAGGCCAAGTCCCTCTTTGGCCGCGGTGAGACGGTCACGCTGGAGACGACAACCAGTCTGACGCGGGGGGAGGGTACCCCTATAGGGTTTGATCACACCCACCTTGACGCTGCCAGATTGCTGATCGCTTCGCGCTTCCCGCCCCGGATGGGCAACTTCTGGTCCGGTGCCGCCGCCAGCTTGACTACTTCGCTGCCTGCCCACCCTGGTGCGTGTGTGCACGCGCAACAGCCTGCTTTCAGGCGGAAGCTGTACGGGGCTGTTAGCCGGTAGCCTGGGTGCGGTTGTCGGCTCGCCGCCCGGCATGGCTGCTGGCAGCAGAGGCTGTTCTCCAGAGGTTTCCAAAGACCTGCGGCCTGGGTTAATCGGAATCTGACCCCAACTAACTTGAGCCCAATTGGCTTTCGGTGGTCTGGTTTGGCCAGTGCCTGCTGCAAAATGCACCTGACAGCGTCAAGACTGCAGCCTGCACCTGCGATCTGATGCGGGTGGTGGGCATTTCAGGCGCAGCCTAGCCGGCGGCTGGTCTTGCGCTCACCCCTCACCAGTGTGTTGCGCGCGTGTTCATCGGCAATCCCGCATCCACCGATCTCGATTTGGTCGCCAATGCCTGCCTGCGTGAGCCAGCAGCTCAGTGCCTCCCTTTTTTATTGGATCCGCCATGAACCGAAGTCTTACCCTAACCACATTGGCCCTGACCACCGCCGTCTTGGCTGCCTGCACCCAAGAGCAGCAAAACCAGATCAGCCGCGACATCCAAAACTGGACTGGCACCAACGGCGTCATGGAGATCTATGCCGGCGACAAGGTGGCCCGCCGCTTTCTTAAGGTCGACAAGATCAGCACCGCGCTGGGTACGAACGACAAAACGCCGCGCGCTTACCGGTATGGCTATGGCGTACTCGACGAAAACCTCAACATGCAGGTCGACCCAGGCGAGAAGAAGGTGTATTTCGAGATCAGCGATTACACCAACACGGTGTTTTTCGAGAGTCCGCGTTGAACCCAATCGACCCCGTCTGTGTCTAGGGCAGGTTGGCCAACACCAGCGGCTTGCTTGATGACAGACACCAGATGCGTCTGGGACCACGCGCTTGAGAGGCTCAACCTGCTGAATCGGCAGGCTTCACCGCTGTAGCACGCATGTTCAACAGGACGTTGCCTTCTGTGTCAGCCGAAAGCCAACGCAACACCCGCCACCCGGACTCGACGACCGATTGCACCGGTCGCTTCAAGCACCGCCGTCTCGCGCAGGGGCTGCGCAAAGGCCTGGTGCTCAGTCCAGCGTCTGGGCCAGCATGTCAAACGCCCGCCACCGGTGGGCCATCACGCGCCGGGTGGCCCGCGCGCGTCCAGCGCCGTTGCCCAGCGAAGCCAGAGCCCTGTCGCGCATGCTGTTAGGCGGCTGAATGACGTGCTGCATGACGTGCTGCATCACGTGC
>Ga0105055_10009375_pt1 | contig 12526 bp, 14 predicted proteins | sample BON03_FD_78090 | JGI IMG/M metagenome (GOLD analysis project Ga0105055, IMG submission 78090) | Freshwater microbial communities from Lake Bonney liftoff mats and glacier meltwater in Antarctica - BON-03 | ecosystem: Environmental > Aquatic > Freshwater > Ice > Glacier meltwater | place: Lake...
AAACAACGGATTTATTTTTAAAAACAAATTTAAAAAAAAAAAAAAAAAACATAAATAGGCCCCCAACAAATCGAACAACACAATGCAGGGTAGCCCCCCCCACTAGTTTATATCTGTTAATTAGAAGTGATTCGTAATCATGGAGGAGCGGCCTAAGGACGATGAAAGCGCTTTGAGGCACTTCTTCGGTCGAACTACTCGCGCGTCTGAAGGGAAAATAAGAGATTATAGAGACAAGCTATGCACCCGGACTCGTGGCAACTCTATTTTTGATTGCTACGAAGACCTTGTCGCCCATGGCATTCGTAATGAAGTCGAAGCAAAGAAGGTGGAGTTGAGGCAGAAAGCGGACGTAAATGTGTTGGCTGTTGATCCGATATCTACATCTCGTTATGAATATGCTAAGAACATAAATACTCTACTGGAGGAAGAACTGCGTCCTGGTACTGGCGATGCTGGAAGTAATTTGCTTCGTTGGTTCGTCATCGGAATGCTGTCCATACTCGTAGCCGTATACTGCACTTCGTACAATTCGAATATCTCTAATCCCCGATGCACTAAATTGGCCATGGACAGACTACGTGATTCGCTAGAAAAAGCATCCGTCGGCTTAGATTTCAGTATGCATGAGAAACTAGAATACTTGGAACGTTTTGGGGAAATCATGACCTATGATTGGACAGACCCGGAAAGTATTTTAGAGCCTCCTAAACATTCTGCCAATCTTCGAATTGAAGGAAATGACTCTGATTTCATAAATAGTTTCTTCATATCCTTTCTTCGGGATTGGCTGGGTGATTGTTTTGAATCTCACGTTTTCCTGATCGATATGGAAAAATCTCGCCAAGAAATCCACCGCGAAATATTTGAATTTATGGATCAATCAAAACGCCATGATAGAAACGAAATGGTGCTCTTCGTATTCCAGAATTGTTTTGGAGGCGATGCTAGCATGAAGGCAATGACACTAAAAGATTTCATGTATCTAGACCCTATTAGTATTCTTGAACATGAAATCTCAGCTAGAGGAGTGGGATTTGTGTTATTAGGGGGATCCATGGACGATGAAACCTGTGAACAAGGAGATGTCACAAGACACGACAAACTGGTGAATGGTTGGTTTGATAGTGTTTTAGGTAGAATGACGTTTCAGATTAGTTTATGCAAGTAATTAGTTTGACCATAAATTTCATTCGTGTTCTTGAATGCCTGCTTCAAGGGAGATGAAACAGAAAATCGGTTCGTGTGCAAATGGTGTAGTTAAGTTGTGAAGAGGTATTTCACTCAGCAGGTATTTCCGAAGTTATTAGGTTTGATAAAGTGATTGCATAGTCATCAATGTCAATTTCATCATTAAACAACTGTTCATCTAACGATCGAACTGCCTTGACCGAACGAGGATGCATTTCCTTTGGACTTCTGTTCGGGGTTTGATCTTCCTGTTTAAACTCCTCCACATCCCCAGAGGACGCCCGTCTCCTTATTAAAGCACATCGTATGCTACGTAGAGCTGAAGTTGAACGCTGCCTTTCATGTCGTAGATCCTTTTCAAGCCCATCAATCCGATCTTGTTTCAATTGCAAAGTCATTTCATTGTTTTCACGAAGAGTCCGCATCTCTATTTTCATCGATATAAGCATTGTTACAAGAACCGCAATTAGCGATGTCACTAATGAAATCGCCATCGTAACTCCTGCATCGTTCCAATGTATAGAATACATCACATTAGGTGGTGTATTCATTGTTATATCCTGCACACTGAGAAAACGGGACGGCCCCCCATTAAATATCAAACAAACAAGGAGTTAAACACCTAGTAGGCAGAAAGAAGCGAGAGCTTGATGATCAAAAAGTTTCAAAACTACTTTTAATCTTTCTTGCGTTGGTCACGAATGCTTTAATTGAATGAAATTAATCCCGATTTAACTACAGATCAGTCAAATGAAGTGACATACTTGTTGTTACAATCCGTACTGGGATAGCCAAGGCTAGATAGACACCCGACGGTACTCTGTTTTCTAACTCCTCGATATGTACTAGTTCTAAACAGCGAATTAAAATATACTTACTATATTAAATTTAGAACCACTTTTAAACTACCTGATTTGGTGGAAACAGTCAACACTATATCTTGTTGGTTATATGCAACAGATGCATCAGCGTTGAACTTGAATCCAGTCAATCGCCTTTCAATGGGCTCGGGATGCGTGTAGCTGTATTTAAGTTGCTCAGTAAAATCCTCCGTGATGGCTCTTGCATTTTTTATGTCCACCCACTCGTGTGTCATATCCAGTATGCGAAGTTTGACATCTTCTTCACAGTAGAATCGACCTCGCCATTCGTATTTTATGGAGGAGGTGGATTCGTCTTGTAAATATTTAACAATGCGTTTATTAATCCACTGTTTCTGTTGATTCATTATTAAATCAATGATCTTAATAATATCGTGGTCTGACAGGGGAGCGAAGGGAACAATTTGACCTTTAGATATTATCAGCGAATCGCGGCCCCAGGTTTCAATTGCAACGCTCGAAACTTTCTCGAGAGCGGTCTCATAACTCTCAGAAGGACTCAAAGATAAACCCATATTTGTCAAATCACTACAAATGATTATAACTGCTTGTGATGCTGAAACTGTTTCTCCTGTGAGCGAAGTGGCGATATGTGAAGAAAGCAAGTCTTTCAAATTAGTAGCACATGCGCTATCACAGTTGTTGAAATCATCCAGAATCAGAACAGATTTGGGTTGAAATTTTAACTCCTGAGAAGCTCTATCCAAAAAAGAACGAATTGGCTCTGCCTCCTCACCCAGAAAAACAGTTTTGTGTACAATTCCGCATGCACTTCTCCAATCTGCTAATTTATCATCGTGGCTTTCACAGCTTTGGAGCTGACTTCCAAGAAACCCCGTCACTTTGTCCAAAGCTACTCCTACATACGGCACCATCGACCGCCACGACTTGGATATCTGATACTGCTTTGCTGTCTCGGATAGTCGTCGAGCCATTGTTGACTCGCAATCGTCAAACAGAGATTTCGCTATTATCTCTGCCATTAAGGACTTACCCGTGCCTGCAGGACCTACCAAGTGAAGGATGAGTGGAACGCCAGCGGGGTTCTCCACAAAATCATGCAACGAATTTCGAACCAAACGCACCGCATCGGTTTGTCCGACAAAGCTAGACTCAACTTCATCACCGAAGTGCTTGACCATGTTGGATATTGACCTTTTGTTACTACCGTAGTGAGAGCAGGCTCCTCTGCATGGTTCAAATATTAAAGCAAGGAACAAAAATGGCATCAACATGAGCCACATGAACTTCAGGAGGATTAATATAGTAGACCCTGAAAATTGAAAATTGTGTTATTTTGTAACGGTGCTCGATGAAGAAGCTGCATACCTTTGTAGCTCATCCTGATGGGGTTAACACGGTTAAAATAGGTCCGTGTTCAGGACAAGTGATAGCAACAGGAGGCATGGACCACATGGTAAATCTATGGCGAATTGGTCGTCCAGCTTGCCTCATGAGTGTATTGGCGGCCAAATCTCCAGTACAATGCGTGGCTTTCGACCTGGAAGAAAAGTTTTTAGCAGCTGGATCCAAGGTACGTAAAAATAGTATATGATTAAATTTGTAACGTCTTGCTCATAGAACGGAAGTATCCAAATTTTGGCATTGAATGCTGGAGGAAAAACAAAAGCTCGTCTGTCCGGCCATCGTGCGGAATGCATCAGTGCGACGTTTCATCCGTTGGGAAATGTCCTGGTGAGTGGATCGATGGACACCAATGTCAAGATATGGGATCTCAGGAACAAATCTTGTGTGCGAACGTTATCCGGTCACACTGATGGAGTTGGAAGTGTCGAATACAGTCCCGATGGCAGATGGGTGGCATCCGCAAGTAAAGACGGATCAGTGAAGTTGTGGGATCTTCAAGCAGGAAAGCTGCTTCATGATTTCGTAAGTAACACTGCGGAAATATCCTCTGTAAAATTCCATCCTGAGGAATTTTGGTTAGCTACTGGTAGTGTCGATGGTGTCGTGAGGTATTGGGATTTGGAAACATTCAAATTAGTAGGAGCGACCCCCACAGACCGAGGATCATCAGTGCGACATATTTCATTCTTCTGTGACGATGGAGAACAGCAGTTGGTTAGCGCTGCTGATGATGGATTGCGTATTTGGAGTTGGCAACCGTCTCGTTGTGTAGGCTACGAACCTGCCAAGTGGGATCAAGTGATGGATGCTCATTTGTCACAGGACAAAGTTGGAGCGCAACAATTGGTTTTATGCAGTAAGAAAGATAGTATGGTGTCGATTTGGGCAGTCAACATGTCGCAGGAAAAAACTGGATCGCCGAAAATCGCCGAGTCAAAAAGGGAAGAAAAACAAGTAGAAAGGAGTGTATCTGATTTGGAAGATTCTTACGAGGCTGACTTCTTTCCGGAAGACGACGATGAGAATTCTTCACCAGAAAACACTCAAGTGGTTCCTCCACTCAAACTGCTGGAAACAAAAGAAGAGGAAAAAGGGCTAGATGAAATACGGAACCCCGTTTTCGAAGCTAAATTAGCAGAAGAGTCAAAAGTAGGTCATAATAAGACTGCAGCTAAAGTTAAGGTGGCGAAACGACAGCATCTCGTATCGTGCAACTCTCGAGAATCGCCATTGGGTTTGAGCATATCTGAATTCATGCCTAAATCACTTACTATTTCGTCAAAACTTGTAAGAAGTGCGACGAAATTAAGCGTCGCAGAAGAAATTCTTTTTGGTCATGATAAATTCAATACCGTTGTCAGGGAGCGATTAGCAGAAGTCGATCATGCGGTTTCATTATGGAGTAGTGGTGACACGTGTATCGCCATTGAATACGTGAGTAGATTGAACATCGAAAGCGTCACATATGATTTCCTGCGGATCATCAATTTGAAAAACGGGCAACCGCCTGCTACATTGGAAATCTGCTACGCGTCACTTCCAATATTGGCTGTGTTACTCGAAGGGGTGTTTGAAAATCATATTAAACTGTCACTCGCAACATGCAAATATCTCCTGGATAGTTTCCATGATATTATTGTCTCTACAATCGTCCACGAGAGAAAAAACAGCGCTAGAGGATCTGTGGATATTTCTAGGGAAGAACGGATCACAAAATGTAGACAGTGCTGTCAAGGTTTTCAAACTGTCTCAACTGCACTTTCGAAATTGATTTCCTCGTCCTCAGCGGATATGGTTGCGAGGACTCGAAAAGAATCCGAATTCCTTTCAGCACGATTGACCAAAATGTTTGCATCCCTGGAAAACTAAAAAACAATATGTTCATACTTTATCTTAGAACGCTTGAAATATCTGTAATCGTCAATGGCGAATGTCGCATCATGTATTGATAAACAATTCGACAGCTGGAATCAGGATTAACGTGGCTCGGCTCTTTTCTCTTATATACAAGTTTTTCAATCGCTACAACTTCCAGAGCCAGGTCATTCATATTATTATTTTCATAGAGACTTTCTACTTTACCGTGTAGCTCAAACCGAATAATATCTCCAACTTGCACGTCTGATGGTCCAACCAACTCTTTAACAATCACTCGGTCATTGCCAAATGCCTTTAATACAACTTCAGGTACGAGCTGAGACACCCTCAATGTACATTCTTGGATTTTATATGGAGTTTGTCCATCAGGAGCATCAATTGGATATCTTGACACTGTATTATCTTTCCATGCAAGTACTAATGGAGTTAAACCCGGCTCATAATAGGCGTTTTTATAATAGAATAATAAACCATCTTTGATGTATGGAGTAGGAGCACTATATACATTTGAAATTCCTTCCAAATTGCAAAAATAGGACTCCAAGGATCGAAATAAAAAGTCGTTGTTTGGGTTGATAGTGGCGAGTTCGACACCAGCGTCTTCAATTTTGCTTTGGCACCAAAAGAATCTAAAATCCACTGAAGACTCATGCATGCTCATGCCTCGCCATGATATCACATCCATCACGTAATAAGTTTGATGAGGTTCGTAAAATATACATTCAAGAGTTGTGAACTCTTGCCGGCTAGAATGAAGGTTTCCGCCAGGTAGTCCTGATTTAAACCTGTGGAGAATCTTTCCATCTCTTGTTCTTGAGCCTAAAAGATTCTTGTCAAATTTCAATGTCTACACACGCATTGAACTTACCTGTGGTTCCGTTGAACGCAGTTACTAGACATCGAGCTCCTTCGGGTTTGGCCATGACCATCCATTCTTCTCCGCAAAGATCATCAGGAACTCGCAGCATCCATTCAGGGATTTGAAATTGTGATGAGTACAAGGCCTCTGTTTTGGATGTTGTTTTCTTTTTTGTTTTCTTTGGTTGACTTGTATCAACCTCTTCTGCCATCGCCAACATACGGGCTTTCATAATGGCATCTTTTCTATTTTGACTTTGACGAGTTAAAGTCATTCTTCGTCGTTCATCTTGACCCTCCACTCTTAGATTCCGTGCTAGTGTCGTCATTCGAAAAAAGTTTAGCAGTATGGTTTTTTCATCCGATTTCAAATTTCTAATATCAATTCACTTGTGAGCTCAATCACATTTTCAGGTAATAAGCTTCCTGTAACTATTATAAAGTATGTGAAGGTACATTATTTTAATTTATTAACACAACTAGCTAACGGTAAATCCTGGGGACACCTTGTGCAACTCGGTGAATTCACAAAGCAACATAAAATTGGTTCTCCTTGTTATTCGATTCCTTAATCTCGCAAAACTCTCTTTTCGATGCAGAACTATTTTTTCTTATTGAACTTGACGATATCTTTTGGCGTTTCCCCTTCTTTTCATGTTTTTTTACGCTGTTACTGATATCTTTTAATACCGACGGCGAGACCAAAGACACACTCCTTCGAAATTTAATATTGCCATTGATACAAAAACAGCTTTTCAGTTGATATTCATGCTTTGAACTGTCAACCACTGCCGATTCAATTGTCAACTTTTTTCGTTGAAGTCGCTTAGTGGTTGGTTTAAAACTGGTGAAAGGCACAATGGAGATGGAAGATCCTTTATAGAGACAAAGATCGTCTCCCAGTGGATTTCTGTGCTCGTGAATCTCCTGCTTTTGTTGAATTCGAGGAGCATGCGCGATCTCTGGAGATTTCACCGAGGAAGCCATCAAGTCGAGTTCGTCCAATGAGGAATTCCACATGTCCACAGCCCACAGCGCGCCTCTCTCTTTATCGATACAAGGAGTAGCGTAGATCTCTTCTTGAAACACGTCGAGGAGGTTGAACGCACCTTGCATTGCGGAAACTTGCTGGAATTTTCAAAAAAGTAGTGAAAGAATTCTCCAACACTAATACATTAGCACACAATTAATGAATACTATAATAATCGATATATAAATGTATTAGATAAGACACTCCTAAGCCTAGTACCGTTTCACTTTTGATGATGAAATAGAGTTACTTCTATATAAACCTTAGTCAACTGAAGTAGATTTCCTAGTGAATATTCCAGAAGTCGATTTCTTGCAATCGTAGTACAAATACAAGACAAGATGCAAGCAGCTGCTATTGATAGTAGTAGGAAAGAAACCCTGAGAAACTGGATACGCTTCTCTTCGTTAGTCATGATCCTCATCTATGTGACGCGATTCATCTTGTCTGTCAGTCTTTTTGATTTCAACTCCCCCGATAACTCTTTCACCATTCCCTTTTCATTAGCCGTGGCTTATTGTGGTATTATTGGCTCTCAACGCATGCACAGAGATATGTTAGCTTGTTTCTATACGTGCTGTTACCTCAACATTTGTCTTTACTTTGTGAACGTGCTCATTCAGACAAAAGATTTGATCAAGTTGAAGCAAGACGGTGCCGATGATAGCAAAGATGTATTTTTAATTTACTATATTGCTATTGGTCTGCAAACCCTCTTAGCTCTTTCCCAGTATCTGGGTGCATCGTGGGGGAAAGAACTTGTCACGAAGCATCTAAATGTTACATTCGTACAGCGAGGTTTTCCTGCTAGTTACAGAAGTGAATTTGTACAGCAGTCTGGTTCAGAAAATTCAGATGACCCAAAGCGCAACGAAAATGTCCGATACACTATTCATTCAATTCCAGAGTATGTTTATAGCACTAAATCTCCCGATTGTTGTCTCACTTCTAAACGCGATGGTAGTTCAAGCTCTCAAGCAATTAGCTTAGCTACTGCAGTGGTTCTTCCTAGCCCTAACAGTTTTACAGAAGTAGAACTAACGCCGAATGTTCTACCAGTTGAAAATGAAGATTGTGATATCTGCGTAATTTGCCAGGACGACTTTCATGATGGCGACTGGGTGAAGAAATTGCACTGCTCTCACATATATCATGCCGGGTGTATAAACGACTGGTTAGAACGATCGCTTTGTTGTCCGATGTGTATGAGTCCTATTACTTTGCTTATTGCCCCTTCTTCAACCAATGAAGTACAGCCTTCATCTGAAAGTTTGGTTTCATCACGTGTGTTGCTTATTGTATAGATTCATTGTTTTAGTGTTGAAAGTGTCTGGCGAAACAGCTCGCTTAATAGTAATTAATTATGTGTTTATAATTAGAATATAATTAGAATACAATTAGAAAAGTATCTTATAAATTTGTGTATGAAATTACGGTACTAATCCGAGAGGGTTGTAAGCAGGTATTCTACTTTGTTAGAGGGGTAGTATTCAGGTACAAGAATCTTTGTAGTGCCTCTAATTACGTGTCGGATATCAGCAAGCTCATATCTTTGCACAAGATACTGGTTCTTCTCTCATTTTAAACAAAGTAGCGAGTGACGATTTTTCTCCACGACTTCTAGGATTTTATGAATAGCAATTGATTTTGGTTGTGTTCGAAATCGTAATATGTCGCTATTGTATAAAATAGAGTCTACCTAAAATAATGTGCAAATTAGGGACACCACACGAATTTTGTCGTCGGTGTTTCGATAAATGCCAGACACAGATGTCGTGATGAGACAGATGGTGGCGGGTGGCGGTGCTGGTGCTATTTCCCGCACTCTCACGGCCCCTATGGAAAGAGTCAAAGTCGTAAGTTAAAACACCACCAAAAAAACTAGAGTATTAAACTAGGTAGCTCCTTCAAGTGCAAATAGTGTCGACCGTACCTTTGGATAAGCAGTACAAAGGTATTATTGATTGCCTAATAAGAATACCTCAACAGCAAGGGATTTTAGGATACTGGAGAGGAAACGGAATCAACGTCGTTCGAATGATACCCAATTCGGCGATCAAGTTTACTACCTACGATTATTACAAAAGCCTCGCTTTTCCAGACGGGGAAGCCGCCTATGAAGGAACTGAAAAATACATGAGGAAAATGACTTGTGGTGCGTTATCTGGGGTGTCTACCATCACTCCAGTTTATCCGTTGGATTTAGCTCGAACTAGACTTAGTGCCGATTCGACGAGCCGATATAAAGGCGTAGGCCATTTGCTTAAAACCACATTTGAGGTAAGTGCATGTTTTAATTTAAGCTTAATGTTGACAGTTTACGTAGATGGAAGGAATTCGAGGTTTGTATAAAGGCTTGGGAGTGTCTCTGTGTGGCATAATGCCGTATTTAGCAATCTCTCTCTCCACGTATGATACTTTGAAAGATTATACTCAAGGGGTTTTGTTTTGGCAGCATCCATTAGGAAAAGTGTTTCTGGGTTCATTCGCTGCGATTGTCTCTCAATCGATTGTATATCCGCTAGACACTGTTAGACGCCACATGCAAGTATCTGGAGGCTTAGGACAAAAGAAGATATATGATGGGACTATGGATTGCATAATGAAGCTGTATTCAAAATATGGTATTAAGGGGTTTTATCGAGGAGTCATAGCGAATGCAACTCGAGCTGCGCCCCAAACAGGAATCGAATTCGCTTGTTTTGATGTGATTGCTGGGCTGCTATCGGAACATGCAAAAGCTGCAAGAGATATGGAGACTTTTAGACCTGATAAAGATAGTATGAAAGTTCAACCACAAGAGGATGTTCTGGAAGGAATTTTAGTGAGGCGGTTGTCTTCGTCGCTACCACAGGATGAACTGGCTCGAGTGAATAGAATGTTTGCTGCCTTGGTCAAAGAATCCGGTGAGGATTGCCAATATATTTCAAGAATTAAATTGAGAAATGTCTTGTTGAATTTAGGGTTCGAGGATTATGAAGTAGATGCAGTGCTTGTAGAGCGCTTAGATTTCATAGATTTCTACGAATTTCGAACCATTTGCGGGGACAAGCATGTGTGTAGCTTGTTAGAACAACAGTACGATGATATGTGAAGCTTTGCTACTTTTATAAACTATAGGAAACTTTTCCCCCACGTCGTCAAGACGATGATATGTGAAACCTAGCTACGTTTAAGCTATTTTGTTCTATATTTTTGGAACCTTTCCCCTCCATTCCTCTGGCGCTGTATGTCCACTCGCCCCGAGAATAGCTCCAAGAATAATAGCCCTTCCGCAATTATCACCACCAGCAATCATATTCCATCGCATTGCTTGCTTAAACACATCTTCGTCCAGCAGTGAAAGCGACATCCTGAGAATGAAAATGACACCCGGAATTCCTGATTTCAAATAACAAGCCAGTCCCACTTTCGTTTGGAATTCATTACATAATTGTTGCGGAACACCTTCGACATTGGCAGACAATGAGTCTTTCACAAGGTCATATAGAAGTTTCATTGAAGGACATTTAAATCCAAGGAGTTGAGGATCTAGGCACAATTCCAACGCCATCAATGGGTCTTTGTTTTCGACGATGATCATTCTTAGCACCAATGCGAAGTATGTCCCTAAAACAAGTCCTATCTCGCTGGAGTGAGACCGCTGAATACCTTCAGCAATGAACGTTTTGAATTCATTTTGGTCCCCCCCATCTCCATGAGACTTCATCCACCCAAAAACAAGACTTGGAATGCGAGCAGTAATCACCATTTGCTCATCATCTACGCCTTTCGGGAGACACTTTTTCTCGTCCTTATTGGCACTATTCTCGCTGTCAATATTGCGGAGTATTTGTTTAGTGGCTGAATCAACATAACCCACATACGCTCCACCTGGCCCATATCTCTCCATGAACGAAGAGTACCAAACACTCGATGTCACCATAGAATTGGCTTCCCAAAGATGATACTCAAATGTTAGGAGATCTCCATATCCAGAAAAGTCACCAACAATTTTGTGTCCATGTGCAAAGAATCCAAATGCGTTTTCGTAATTAGAAGCATCAATGGGGGTAAACTCCGGTTGAGAATTTCCTGCAACAATGTCGGCTATCCGATCCTGATCGTACAACCAGTGCAGTCCTAGGGTAGTAGCATCAGCTACTGCCGCGCTAATCACCGCTTGTTCTGCTAGCTCAACCAACTCGACTGTCCCGGATCTTGTCATCAAATTCTGGAATAACTTCAAGGAAAAAAAAAAGGAATCAGGAATTCTACAATTAATTATGCTTACCACCAGTGTCCACCACTCGCAAAAAAATTGCCAGGCATGAGTCTTTTAAGCCTCATCGATTTTATATTATCACGTAGGTCGCGTAGGAGTGAGACACTTGTCTGCTTTAGTTTCTCAAGATGATTTCTTCCGAACGCAACACATTGATTGTAGCACCATCGCACAATACCAATCCACTGACAGAACTTCTCTAAACTCGCTTCACAACCTTTCTTTAGAACAACCTTGGTGGGCTTCGCACGTAATGCTACATTGATTTCCTCTTCTTCCTCGTCCTCTTCTTCGTCACTATCGATTTCCACCGGTGTATACTTTTTCACAAGAAACTTGATATCATTTTCACGACGAATGATTGTATACGCACGTGCTTTATGTCCCTCACCTACCATCTCTTGTCCGCGATCAGTATACCCAACGTAACCTGCAATTTATCCAACTCAGCTATATCGTGCAAAGACTATTTTGGTGGCACTCTGGAATTCCTCTGTGCAACTCGTTTGCGTTTCTTATCAGAATCTTCAGGATTGCATTTCAAGTGTATTTATTGGTTATCGCAGCGATAGAGCGTTTCGCCTTTTTAATATCTTTGTTATGGTTCTCTACAACCTCACGTACACATTTATTTCTTCGCGAAGTTCTAGTAATTCCAATGTCAATTCTTCAAGCCTGTTGTAGTCTTCTTGATTCCCCTCGAGTGGGATGCTAGCATTCCTCTCTTCTAGCTTTTGACGTTTTGTCACCCGTACGTTCTCCTTCGTTCTCCGTAATGGCTTGCGACAAATAATATAATGAGTCAGGTGACGTCATCATCCATTCTGCCCTGATTGTTTTCATTTTCACCGTAAACCACGAGCGTGACCCCAGATCTTTCAAAAATGTGCTCCAAGTTTCCTGTTGTAGCTCTCGCCAGGCGATGGTTCTTGCCGGACACAAATTACGTGACCACTCCTCCGTAGATGACGTCCAGAAGGTCTCGCAAGCTTTTCGGTTTGAAGTTGAATCTTCATCAAGCTTCTGAAATGATCTTTTCTTTCCCTTGGACCCCGA
>Ga0105055_10009377_pt1 | contig 12525 bp, 12 predicted proteins | sample BON03_FD_78090 | JGI IMG/M metagenome (GOLD analysis project Ga0105055, IMG submission 78090) | Freshwater microbial communities from Lake Bonney liftoff mats and glacier meltwater in Antarctica - BON-03 | ecosystem: Environmental > Aquatic > Freshwater > Ice > Glacier meltwater | place: Lake...
TGTGCGTTCGAATGTATAGGATTATTGTTATCACTTTCTGTATACCACCCGAATGAGACAATATATATAATGTGTGATACTAAATCAAAAATCGCTATAGAAGAAATGACACCTAAACCGAGATTAAATATTGTATTTACAGTAAATTTGGACGAATATGACGGTATGGGGCGACTCGAGATGGTGAGATATAACCTATGGAGTGATTTTCAGATGATGAAGGCTCGCGTAATTTCATTAGCACTCGAGAATGAAAACGATAACCTATTATTGGACTGTGATATTATTATCACTGGTGTAATAGATGATATTGATAGTTCAAAGGATCTCGGTGTATCTCCGCAATTTATACGTAAAGAGTTTGTGGATAAAACTGGATATTATAATGGCGGTATGCTATGGACGAAAAATAAAACGGTGCCTGATGATTGGATACAATTTACAGAGAACTCACGATATTACGATCAAGCCTCTATAGAGGATTTGGTTAAAAAATATTCTTATTTTGAATTCGATGAAAATTACAATGTCCAATGTTGGCGCTTGGAATTATCAGAAGATTCTCCTGATAAAATTGCAGAACGATTCACTTCCAATATAGGAGGGACTGACATTTATTACAACAATAACCCGATAAAGTGTATTCATACGCATTTCAATGACGGTCGTTTTAAAGATTTCAATAATCTTATTATACAACATTATATACGAGCTAAACACTATAAAATATTGGCAATAATATATCGAGTAATAAATCAAATGTGGGTCATTACCGTTCCGAAACAACCAATGAGAGGTATAGGAAAACATAATAATGACAGTTACCGTGAATTGCCGGTTCTCATGAAGGTTAGAAATAAGGACGTTGATATCCAGTTTTCACAAGACACTATACATTGTTGGATAGAGCCGAACATATTGACATATGATAGACCTACATTGGAATGGGTAGACGCAGAGGTAAATCACGCATCTCTTATTTTATTAGGCAATGGTGATATAAATATAGAAGGTAAACATCTCGACCGATATTGCACCGTAAAACCGTGGATTTTCTGGGCTAGAAAACCGATGTTACTTGAGAAGATATTAAAGCGAAATGGTATTCTATCATGGGATGAACGTAATATAGAATCAGTTTTTATTGGTAATTATGAGAATTCTATCCAAGAAAAATACCGCGTTACAGAGAACCGATGGGAAGATGAAATCACAGAATATCATTGCACTCGAGGTAAACAATACAAGTTCACGCATGAAGAATACCTTATGAAATTAAGGGGTTCTAAATACGGTCTATGCTTGAGAGGATATGGATCCAAATGTCATAGGGAGGTTGAACTTATGGCATTTGGAACGGTGCTTATTGTAACACCTGGCGTAACAACTCATTCTTATATGGAACCGTTAATAGAAGGAATCCATTATATTCGTGTTTCTAATCCAAGTGAAATTCCGTATAAACTATCAGATATTACAAAGGAAAAATGGGAAGAGATGTCAATTGCTTGTTATGAATGGTATCAGAGAAATGTGTATAGTACAAATTGCTGGTCTAATATGATATCGAATATCTTATACGGTTCTGCGTAAATATACTGATAATATCATAATATGTTCCTTAGAAAGCGCGATTATATTGCTTCTTAGCTCGTTGCTATTTTGTTTCCCATTCTCGAGGTAGTTTGGATTCCCATTGATATCATATCTTGGAATTCCACCATCATTCGAACAATAATGAGACGTCAATGGATAAAATAAATTTGGACGATAAACATAGTTATACCAATCATCGCAAAACCAGTTCATTATTTCCTCTGGGAATAACCATCCGAAAATTTCCATGTGCTTTCGTGAGAACATTGCCTGTGTTAAAATACTACTATTATTGTTAAGCGGTCCTGAAATACCTACGTTGTTATGTTCATACAATGCCACTATAGAATCATTTATCCATCCGTCTGTTTTAAATGTTATATCATCACCACATTGATAAAAATAATCGCATTTGTCATCGTAAGCTGTTTGATATAGAACATTCCACATTTTAGTGAGATGTCCTTTTTTTATACTGGTATATTCTATGAATTTAAATGATACATTTGGAAAAACCGAAGTAAATCTATGGATTTCATCTTGACTTACTTCGCATGAAAATATGCGGTCATCCGAATCGTAACCTATATATACCACATATTTGTGTTCTTTGTTTTGCGTTTTAAGGAATGTGTTCAATGACAGTTTATACAGATATGTATCTTTTATGTTTAACCACTCATCCCGACCCCTACAAGTGCATGGTATCAATAAACTAACTTTATAAGGTTTCATTTTACAACTATTTACATAGAACTATCTAAATAGTTTTCGTTTTATTTCATTACAACTTTCGTGGCATTCTTTTGCGTGTTTTATTCTTGACGCTTTTATTACGACGATTCATCTTGGTTTTCTTACGCATACGTTTGCCACCTTTCATTGACATTAGGCTTGGATTAAACTCAAATAACCACGGACTCTTATTTACTATATTAGGCATTACATCGGAACCAAAGAACTGCATTGTATATATATAGATTGGATTTTTTTTTTCTCAATATTGCTTTGCTAATTGACTGATATTTATTACTCTGCATGGACCTTCTATGACACGCACAGGAAGCCAGCGCTTAAATTTATGATTAAATATACATTCCATATTGAGTGTTTTATTTAGATCCACGAACCGGTCATCTCTGACATCTTGAAATTCTGCTTCATCGTCACTTTCTTCGATGTAATCTAAATTCGTATTTTCTTTAATGTGTCGAAATAATTGATTCATAAAAACACTAGTTTTATAATTAGGAATAGAGGCTGTATTGAAATACACTGGTATATTTCCTTTCCCAAACGCATGTAGGTTATATATATCAAATTGGATATCAGCTGTCACTTGGAATATCGCAGGATGTTTGTATTGTGGTTTATTAAAATCTGGAACTACATGCGATATAGGACGGTGATATATACGAGCATTATCTTTCTCAATAACTGGTTTTCGCACAATAGTAAAATTTAAAAATGGCACAACATAAGATAACGATCTATATTGGATGTGATGAATCGGATAAGGAATTTTATCTTCTTCTATTTTCTCAGGATGAGTTGATTTATTATACCATAATATAGGTAAATGGAATGTGATATCATTTGAATTTATCTTTGATTGCGCAGTGAGAAATTCGTTCGTATAATGAAACCGCTCACCAGTACAAAGGGTATGCATCGATATACCCTTATAATAATGAATATCCTCAATAATAAAGACACTCACATCAGGTAACATTACACCATATAGAATAGTTCCAAGTGACAATGATTTATCAAACGATATTGGAATTGTGCTGGTTTTTACTATTCGCTTATCTTTATCTAAATCCATTAGATATATCACATCCATATCCTTGAAAAATGAAAACCATATATAGGATTTCCGACCATTTGGAATCGCTAATGCCAAATTATAGTTGATGGGAACATTCTTATGCATAACAGTTTCATAAGAAAGTTCAAATTTAGGAAAACGCTGTTTCAACATGTCATTTTGATGTTGAGATAAAACAGTCATATACATACATATGTGATTACCTTTATATAACTTCCTTAATATTATTGTCATCTTCTTCTAGACTCAGTTGTTGTTGTGCAAACTCTAATAATTCTGATTCCAAATCTCGTTTTGGCATTGTTTTTGCTTCTTTTAGTTCATTGATAATTTCCTCGAATTTCTGTTTGTGAAATCCCACTAAATCCTTCGTTTTTCTAGGAGTAAGTGTATCTTTCAAATATTGAAATGAGTATTGTCCTATAGTTATTATAATAATCGAAATTAATACTGTTTGTAATATTCCCCACATATACAATTTTGAAGATTTGAAATGTCACGTTTTTACGACAAATAAACTACCGAAGATTTGAAATGTCACGTTTTCATGCCCTTGCAAACTATACCGCATATATGAGAACAATTAATAAATACAAACGATATAAATAATATAAGATGATATATATTAACTATGCCGACAATTGTATTAGTAGACACAAATGGAAATCTTAAAGAGGTAAAATTAAAATCAGTATCAGATGAAGAACTTATGAAAAAATATGGATTAAAACTTTCTGATATGAAACACAATTGGAATGTAACAGTGAGTAAAAAAATATATAATATTTCATTATATGCTAAGACATCAGGACGTGCAGGACAAGAAAACAAATATGAATTTCCGCCTCCAATTGATTCTGATTTATATTTCGGTAAATGTGCTCTAATTAATTCTGGTGGTAATATTAGTATAATTGAATGGGGAGCTATATATGAAAATTTATACGGAGGGTTTGATGATATTGGGGCGAATGATTCAGACGAAGAAGAAGATGATTACCCTGATGATGTCTCGTTAACAAAAACTGGATATATGAAGGACGATTTTGTAGTGGACGATGAAGATGACGAAGAAGAAGAAGACGAGGAAGAACAAGAAGAAGAAGAAGTTCAGTCCTCAGATGATGATAGTAGTAAGGTTATCTTAAAAAAACAAAAAGGGAAGACAAAAGCAAAAAATGTAATAAAACCCAAGGCGACTTGTAATAAAGGAGACGAAACATTGGAACACTCATATTTGGATTGTACCTTAGAATTGACCGAAGAAGATTACATATAAGAAAATTGAAACATAAAAATATATATTATTATATTTCAATAAAACATCATGTCGCGAATAATTTCCAACCCCGAGCAATTTCGTAAAAACATTAGTGATAAAATAACCAAAATAATCAAAGATGATATTTTGGGTATGAATATGGAGAAGGCAGTATACAATTATACAATTCGCGAAGCAGGACATAAAAAAATCATAAAAAAATGGACGAATCCATCATTCGCACAAATGTATATAGATCATCTACGCACCGTATATTTGAATTTGAATAACGAAAACATATTGAATCAGATAATATCCAAGGAACTAGCCCCGCAAATATTTGTATTTATGACACATCAAGAAATGAAACCTGAGAGATGGATAGAATTGTTAGAGAAAAAAAATATTATTGATGCTAATAAATTCTCTAATAATATTGAAGCATCCACTGATTTATTTACTTGCCCAGCACCGAAGTGCCGTTCTCGTAGATGTACATATTACACGCTGCAGGTGCGTTCCGCAGATGAGCCTGAGTCAGTGTTTGTTACTTGTTTGGATTGCGGTAAGAATTTTAGAAAGGGTTAGTCAAATTTTAAAAAAATAGATAAAAATAAATAGATAAATAAATAAACTGTTTTTTTTTATTATGCAATAATTTCTAAATCCGATAATCGCCAATATTCCGAATTACCATTTGGAAGTGGGCGACGAATTATAAATGGTATTTTTTTCATATCAAACTCCTTCAATGCAATCAAATAACCATCAATCATTGACGGTTCGATTTCAACAAATGGTTTTGCACCCGAATTTATTTGTTTCGCACGTTCACCAATTGCTCGCGCTTTCTCATATCGTGTTACAAACGGCAGAGTCCTATGTAATGGGTCTATAATGATACCCCGGTCATCGCGAATAACAGTGCATGATGCTTCCACTTCCTCAATACTATGTGTATTCAATTCTGGATGGAAATCAGACATAATATTTTGCTTGACATCGTGGTCTAGTTTTTGTAGATAATTTTCATTTAGTGTATCATCATCGTCGTCGTCGTCGTCCTCATTTTCATCTTCGCTAAATTCCATAAATTGTGGTTGTGTTTCTGAAGTGTTCTCAGTGTCGGAAATATCTTCTCTTATATCATCGTCTTCATCTTCTTCATCTTCATCTTCTTCTTCCTCGTCAATATTATTCATTTTATTATCGATATCATCGCCGTCAATATCACTATCACTGTCACTTTCACTTGAAATTTCTCCTTCTTCTTTTTCTTCTTTATAATCCATTTTTATACTATATCTCGCTATTATTTTATCTGAATTATGTTTCAATTTTTTCACGCCGATTGCCAAGAAGTGTCGCATGTAGAACAAATATAAATATACTTTAAATTTGCGTCATCGTATCTCATATAAATAATCTCAGCAGGTTCCTTAACACCAACTTCGTTTGTTTTACAGGTTGCATTGGGGCATCGTATATTTCGCAATCTGGGAAGTGTAGGATCTAGTTTTGTATACTTATTTATGAGATGCGCAGATTGTTGTTGTGTTTTCTTGAATTGTGTATCCAACACACACACTCCGTCATCTGTTAGAGTTTCGTCTACATATCCGCAATTTCTACAGTAATAATTTAACTTTGTATTATCCTCCGTATTTAATCCGATGTAATACATGTTATCGCACTTTTCACAGAACTTCATATTTGTGGTTATTTACTTTGTAATGATATAATGTTTTTTTGAATTCAATTTTAGAGTAAATCTATTGTTTTTCTATTAAACACTTGAAGAATTAAAATGGGACTTTGTCCCATTTTTTTCTTAAGGGTTATAACCGATAAGTTTCCCAATGGACGCTGAAAGCGTACCATTTGAAATCTTCATCGGTTTAAATATTTAGGTTCTCTCTATGCGGTATACAATCCGAAAATAAATAGATGTGTATAATAAAAAAATGCCTTGTAAAAAATGCAGACAAGACGGACACAATTCTAGAACATGTAAAGTATCGATACAGGATGAAATAATACCATTACAAACACCAGTAAAACGTTATTATTGTTATATTTTAGGACAAGGAAGGCATATTCATACAGGTATGGGTAGAACATATAATGGATATACTGTAGATCTAGTGCATCGTCTACGTCAACATAATGGTGAAATCAAAGGTGGTGCAGTTGCAACTAAAGGTGTAGGACCATGGGAATTCATCGCAGTTATGACGTGTATGGATTGGACGAGTATTCGTGCAATGAAAGTCGAATGGTTAATTCGATATCCTACTAGAAAGAAACCTAGACCATTGCATTTTGCTGGAGCCCAAGGTCGTATAAACAGTTTATCTGAAGTAATCCAACGAATGGACGAAACTAATATTAAATTGTATATTCACCCTCATTTTTATGATAGCGTAAAACTACCAGAACACGTGGAATTATATAAGACGATGGAATCAGGATTTTAGATTTTTTTTTTGTGTGTTACAACATATATTCGATTGATCTATCTACGTAAGTTTCTTGTTTTGTTTTTTCGTCTATTTGTCTTTTTCTTAGTTTGCTTCTTCATTTGTTTCTTATTTTTTGTTCGTTTTGTAAAACCACCTTTCAATTTGTTTTCGTTATTCCTTACCATACATCCTTTGAACGCAAGAAATACAGTTGCAGTACCACTTGCTATTAACGGAATTGCTACGTATAATAAAAACATGTTATACGCAGACTCGTTAATTGTTGTTTCAGCGATGTTTTGTGCTAATCTTTCTTGCATAAAAAAATTAGCTTTAATACAATCTTTTGTATTACCACTCCACGGTCTTACAAAATTATCAATTAGATTTAATAAGTTTACTGCAGATTTTTCATCCGTAATTTTATTGAAACAATCTGCAGAAAACTTATTATAAATGTTGTCTATTAATCTCAACTTTGCATTTTTTACAATAATACTCAAATAAACTTTTGGATCATCTCGCCAAACACGCATGAGTTCTTTTGATTTTGCAACAATAAAATTTTGTTTTGTTTCATCAACATGTGCACGGTCGCTAATTCGTAATTGTGTGGATTCGTCAACATGTGCGCGGTCGCTAATTCGTAATTGTGTGGGTTCGTCAATTTGTAATTGTGTGGGTTCCTTAATATGTTGATTCGCATCGTTGATTGCGTTTTGAACGAATGGAGCCATTGTAGATTTCGTGTTTGAGTCTTGTTCGTTGAACCATGTAAAATCCTGTAATAATAATGGTCTTTCAAGTACATTATCTGGATGTGTTATAAACGAATTTACCGTATTAATTAACAAATTTATATAACCATTTGTAGATTCATCTAATTTAGGAACATCATTTATAAATTTACGTAATTCTTGCATAACAATTATCTCCGCTTCTTTTTTCAATTTATCATTCGTCTTATTTACATTATTCATAAATATTGCCAATAACACTAATCCAATAGTAAGGCTACACATAGTATATAAAATCTGAGCAAACTGTTTCGGATTCATACCACCATTCATGATATTTTTTTTATTATCTCCGTTGTTTTTACTGTCATTTATCCTTGAATCTTTAATAATACCCATAAAAACGGTCATAAGTATTTCTTTCATAATTATCACATCTTGCGATATCGGGTTCATTGTATTAGTAACATCTAGTGTATCGCATTTTTTGAAAAAACCATCTAAATTTATGTTATCTTTTAACTTGTTTATTTCATCCATGACTGTTGTTTGATTTTTCGAATCAAAATTAACTATTATTTGTGCTAAAATACAACATACTCTATCGATAGATATAACGTCTACTAAAGGTGATGGCATTTTGATTATACTATTAGGTTCATCAGTAGAATTGGGGGTTTTCATTGAAAATGCTGACATTTTATAATATATTATATAATTAGATTTTTGCACAAAAAAAATGAATTAATTATGTTCAATAAATATTATACCATAATCAAAAAAAAATCTTACCATATATCAGATTATACTATCAAATAATTTGACATTATAATCTTTCCAAATAAAATTGAATCATCTATATTCTTATATAAAAATAGCACAATATCATAGACAATGGGACATCGCGCTAAACCGAAACCCGCATCAAATTATCAAGATTTCATCGGCTCACATTGGTTGGGAAAAGATGATGTCCGACCACCTACAAATACAAGAATTCCTCATACAAATTCGTTTGGAGCTAAATATCATATTCCAGATGATGAGTATTCGACATTCTTAGATCATTATTATAAAGATATCGTTTCAAAAAATGGCGATGAGTTTCTCACCGAGAAACAGCGTGAAACAGGTGGACCAATAGCAATTGATTTCGATTTCCGTTATGAATATAAAGTAACTGAAAAACAGTATACCGATAAACATGTTGTTAGTATCGTTCAATTATATTTAGATGTTTTGAAAGACGTTTTCCAATTTGCAGACAAGTCTCCATTTCCTGTATATATATTTGAGAAACCAAATGTAAATCGTCTAGAAGAAAAGCAGATTACCAAAGACGGTATACATATGCTTATCGGAATTCAGGCGGATCGCACAACTCAGACTATTATTCGCCAGCGAGTAATGGGTAAGATCGAGGAAGAATGGGGTGACTTACCTCTTACAAACACATGGGAGGATGTTCTGGATAAGGGTATCAGCACTGGCGTAACAAACTGGCAATTGTATGGTTCTAAAAAACCGAATCATGACAAGTATTCTCTCACGCGGGTTTATGAATACGAATACGATACAACTGACGGTGAGTTTATGGAGGTTAAGATACCAGTAAAGAAGTTCAATTGGTGTGTAGATTTTCCAAAGTTGTCAGTGCGTTATACCGAACATCCTCAATTCTTCTTTAAGGCTGAGTTTATCGCAATTCATGAGAAAAGCCGTTCCACGACAACTCATAATACTTTCCGCATCCAAACAAACATACAACATACAAATACAATTGATTTCAGTGTAAGTAGTATAAAGTCAAAATCCGATATTGACGGGCTTGTGACACAGTTTATAGAAAGACTAAAACCTGACGAATATAATTTACGAGAAGCATATGAGCTAGCGATGATACTCCCAGTAGATTATTACGGTGAAGGATCGTATCTAAAGTGGATGAAAGTAGGATGGGCTCTTTCTAATATAAGTAAGAAACTGTTTATCGCTTGGCTTGCATTAAGTGCAAAGTCGCCTACCTTTCAATTTGACGGTATATCTGACATGTATGATAAATGGTCTGGTTTCGACACTAATAACAGTCAAGGTCTCACAAAACGTTCTATTATATATTGGGCTAGAGAGGCATCTCCGATTGAATTCAAACGTATTAATGATACTAGTATTGGTTATTACTTGGACCAGTCTATAAAACATTTAACTCAAAATGGTATTTCTAAGGGAGACAAGCATATTGGTTGTGGAGATACAGATATTGCGCAGATTCTATATATGATGTATAAGGACAATTACGCATGTGCGGGATTGAAAGCCGATAAATGGTATAGGTTTGTAAAACATCGTTGGGTAGAAGACGAGTGTGGTACGTCTCTTCGTAAACATATTTCAGGTGAATTAAAAGAATTGTATCGTCTTAAGTGTGACGAGTTCACAAATAAATTGCACGATACATCACAAACAGACGATAAGATGAAAGGGTGCGAGGGATTAAGCAATAAGGTTCTAGAAATCATCGCAAAGCTTTCACAAACCACTCATAAAGATCATATATTAAAGGAAGCGAGAGAACAATTCTTTGACCCAGATGTCAATTTTATGGACCTATTGGATAGCAATCCATATCTATTGGCTTGTAAAAATGGAGTTATTGATATTAAGAATAAGATATTCCGTTCGGGACGTGCAGAAGATTATTTATCAAAATGCACGAACATTAGTTATAATAAATTAGACCGCACGCGAGATGCAGCTATAATTTTAGAGATTGAAGACTTCTTTGCTAAATTGTTTCCATCTAAGGCATTGCGTAAGTATATGTGGCAACATTTGGCATCAATATTAGTAGGGGTGAATTTGAATCAGAAATTACATCTTTATATAGGTAATGGCGAGAACGGTAAATCAGTTTTGATGGATTTAATGTCGCAGTGTTTGGGCGACTATTATGCGATTTCACCAATTTCGCTTATCACTCAATCGCGTCAGAAACAAGGACAAGCTTCGCCTGATATTGTAGCATTGAAAGGTGTTCGTTTGGCGTGTATGCAAGAACCATCCAAAGACGATAAAATTAATGACGGAGCGATGAAAGAACTTACAAGTGGAGTTGAACCGATTAAGGGTCGTAATCTCTTCAGTACTGCCATAACCTTTATTCCACAATGTAAGATTGTCGTGTGTTCCAATAATTTTATGAAAGTAGAAACGCGAGACCATGGAACATGGCGTAGGTTAGCAGTTGTTGATTTCGAATCGCTCTTTACTGAGATACCAGTAACAGATGACCCAGATAAACCACATCAGTTTAAGGTTGACCGCACAATTAAGGAGAAATTCTGCGAATGGCGTGAAGTTCTTATGGCGATGTTAGTTGAGATTATATTTGAAACGCAAGGACGAGTAGATGCTTGTAAGATTATCGATGATTCTAGCTTGAAGTATAAGGAGGGACAAGACCATATTGCAGAGTTCATTCGAGACAAGGTTATTACAGAAGATAGTGGAAGAATTACAAAGACAGAAGCAACTAACGAATTCAATATATGGTATACATCGACTTATGGTCGTGGTGGTTCGCCAAATACTAAAGAGGTTCATGAGTATTTTGATAAGCGATTTGGTAGATATAAAGTAAATAGTGGAGGGTGGTTGGGTGTTAGAATCAGATACGAACGCGATGATATAATAGGCACATCGATTATAACCGACGATTCTGATATTAGTGTAGATGATCTGTAAGTGAGGGAACTGGTTTTGAACAGGAATTAGTAAATCAATAGATAAATTATAATATAATTTATATATATATGTGTTTTTCTGAAAATTTGTCGTTAGCAATAGGCATTACTGGTATTTTATCCAGTATTTTTTTCTATAATAAAAATTTGTATGCTTCTATCGGAATAGGATATTTTGCTCTAATGGAAATAATACAATTTTTTCAATACAAAGTAATCAATAAATGCAATAACTATTATAATAAATTTTTGACAAATATTGGATATATCCATATTTGTTTCCAACCTTTGTTTTTCAATATTTGGTTGTTTGCTTTCATCCGTAATCCAATATTTGAGTTTTTATACATGTCATTTTTCGCAGGTTTATTATTACTTAGTCGTTTATTCTTTGTAAAAGATGAAGAATTATGTGACAATAAAAATGAACCATTGTGCGGTAAAAAAACATGCTCATTTTCAGGAAACAGACATATTGCTTGGAATGTAAGATTACGCGCTCCTGGTAAATATTGGTTTACGCCAAGTATAGGCTTGCATTTTTTTATGTGGGCTATACCAGCATTAACTATTTTACAATTGACACCATTTTTAGCATTGATATTGACCGGACCGTATTTAGGGTATTTTCTTACAAATAATATACACGAACAACCCGCTATATGGTGTTATACTGGAATTGGACAAATGCTATTGACATATTATTTACTAAAATAATATACATATTGCGCGGATATATCGTGTAATTGTTTTTGTAGGATATTCTATATTACTCTTGCAATAATGATCTCACGTAACCCATATGCGCCAAATATTATTCATGAATCGCCATTTAATCGCTTGATATCTCGTATATCTAATTCTATACGTAAGTGGTTTTCGGAAATATTTAGAA
>Ga0105055_10009383_pt1 | contig 12520 bp, 21 predicted proteins | sample BON03_FD_78090 | JGI IMG/M metagenome (GOLD analysis project Ga0105055, IMG submission 78090) | Freshwater microbial communities from Lake Bonney liftoff mats and glacier meltwater in Antarctica - BON-03 | ecosystem: Environmental > Aquatic > Freshwater > Ice > Glacier meltwater | place: Lake...
CAGTTTTCACATGGCAAGAGCCTCGCCGGAAAGGAGGTACGGTGAGCTGTGAAGATCGAAAGTCGACGTGGAACAGCGGGGTGTGGAAGGCGATTAGACGAGGATCAGCAGAAGAGGAGGCGCGCAAGCACCGGGATCGTGTGACAGGAGCTTGGAAACAGATCAGCTAACAAAGACAACGAGTCGATGTAAGCTATACCCAAGTATGGTAACGGCTCTACAGCATGGTACATGGATGGATGAGAAGGGTTTCAAAAAGACTTGTATCAAGGAGCAGAAAAAAAGGGGAGACGTTCACCAGCCTTTCTATGGTACATGCCGCCGGGGTAGCAGACTTCATGCTGAGACAGGATGCAGGAAGGTTTATGCTGGGGGAGTATCTGAGTGACAAAAAAATACCATGGCAGTGAAGGAGACGATTGGGGATGGCGGTAGCAGGAAATACGACAACAGCCAGTTTTCTGACCAAAATAGGCAAGATGCAATCAGCAGGGTGTCGGCTCAAGAGATCCGAGGTGAGCGCGAGAGGCCCGAGGTGAGAGCACTGACGGTCTGGCGGATGAATCACACGGTCACATCAACAGTGCAGGCTGCGAAGGAATGGCAACAATAGTTACGGCTGCCCACCACTCCACCTGGAGGCACCTGTATGACAGCATGCACGCAGCACAAAAGCCGAAAAGCAAGCTCAAGTTTGTCACGCTTGACAAAGAATGTAACTTGAGCACGCTGTGGCGACGAGAAGAGTTTCTAAGAATCTAGCAAGGACGATCTGGCGGAGAAGGCACAGGATATAGAGGTGACAATACCTGTCAAAAAAAGTCAAGAGGCACGGTACAACCTCGATCAAGAGTCTTTCTTCGTAAATCTTTTCTGGGGCAGGCGAGCAGATGGGTTCGACATCAATGAGGCTCTGCAGATCGGATGTATTCTAGAATTTTAATGGTCGACAGATAGGGACGAGGGGTTTCTAGAGGTGAAAGACGCAGAAGCAAATGAGCAGCACAAGAGCATCATCGGTGCATTCAAAGCTGCTGCTCCGGAGTGGGAATTTGAGCAGATTAACTTTGTGGTGGGTAACCGTGGATCGGTGGTTGAGAGCGACTTCTACACCAGGCTCAAAAAGCTTGATGTACAAGAAGGAAAAAACGACAAGCTCTTCGCCGATCATGTGACACAGGTATGCGAAGCACACAATCGGGTGAGTGTGTCCTTCCTCCAGCAGGTGCAAGGAGGTACGAGGCCAACTACAGAGGGATCGAGGGAGACCATTGGGCGCAATGTGCACGTGTGAGGAGATAGAGAGATGAACACACGGTTTCAGAGCGTCAAAGCTGGGGCGCATCGAACACTGGTGGACTCAGAATGGCAAACTGGGAATCAAAATCCAAGACCCCCCCCCAGAGTCCGAAAGACGGACACATTTATTGTATTTTACTTATTCGTAATGCATTCTGTCACGTGTCTGAAAATTTGCCACTTCGCTGCTTGTTTTATGTCACTATGAACACCTATTTCTGTTTTTCATGTTAATACTGCGTGTGACGTCGTCACGGTTTTGCTTATATTTGCTAAAGACTTATCATTTTGACTACACATTTTCACATGCACATACGGAGGCACACACACACAAGCGCACATGTACAATCAGCACATAAGAGGAATGGCGACAAAAAGGCACAGGAGCCTGGCTGAAAGGGGCGGAAGAAAGGCTTTGTTAACACCTTGCACACACTCAAAAAAATAATGTCACAAAACCCCGATATTCACGAATCTAATGAAAAAGATTCGAGCACATAGAGCTTCCAGCAAAGCTACTAAACTATTTCTTACGAAGTAATAAAAGCAACATCAATCAAAACCCTCTAGTAGCTCTACGGCCAATAGTGGCTTTGTAGCTGCTGGTGGCTCTGCGGCCAGAGGAGGTCATTCGGCCAACATTAGCTTTCTATCTATTGGTAGCTCTGCTGCTAATGGTGGCTCTGCGGCTAATGGTGGCTCTGCGGCCAATGGTGGCTTTGTAGTGGCTGATAGATCTGCGGCTAATGGGGTCTCCACGGCCAAAATGGGGTCTTAAAGGCCAACATGGTGGCTACCTGTCCACGAAGGTTTCCGCACTCCAACAGAGGATGAAATAGAGGATGAGCAACCTCCACCGGCAGGCAAAACTGCCACGAGCACACTAGACTATAGCGAGCTCTGGGACATCATAAAACACATACAAACGACGACAATTGCGCAAGCCGCACGAAACCACAAGCAGAGTAAGAAATCTGATACCAAGCTCAGCAAGATGACTTGGACACTAGACGAGAATCTAGAATCTAACATGAGCAAGGAAACTATAAAAATTATCGTGCCCGACAAAACAGAGCAGAAACATGCGACCGTGACTCAACCCATAGGCAGCCATTGAAACTTGAACAACAGTAATTGGGAACCTTTGACCAATCGAACATGCTCAAAAAAGATTGATGGAATAAATAAGACAGTCTCACATGAGACTGTTTTCTATGCACAGATGGGGTACTGGGATGTGAGCCCAGGAGTCGTGATGAGACACCTGAGGGGCCCGAAGAATCCAGATGGACTAAATCTCGGCATACATATATTCGTATATGTGTACAAAGTACACAAGTGTATGTATACGCTAGGAGGCGGGATGAGATCTTGGACTAACTGCTTTTTTTTTTAACATATTTTTCCTTTCGAAGAAGAAAAGCAAAAGATGTGAACGCAAAACACTGATAATCTCAAATCTGAAGTATAAGAATTGAGCCGCTCTCCCCCCGGCTGGGTGCGTATCAAACACGTGCCGATTCGGCAACAAAAATGACTGTACTGCCCTCTCGGACACTTACACGACCACTTCTCAGAGCACACCGCAGTCCAACTGACAGTCAGAGAAGACCGGGGAGGGAACAGCACCAAGGCTCCACAACTGGTGGAAATGGCCATGTGTGTCCCCATTGACTCACCATTTCACGAGGTGATCCACAGGGCACTGGAGGACCTGCCCTCCGGACGACTTGGCTCCTTTTGCAAGCAGGTTATATGCACACTGACGCAACCAAAGAGTGCAGACGCTCTCATGCACGGCCAACCGATCCCCCACGACACAACGCTGCGGGGATTGGTAGTCGGTTCAGCGGGCCATATCGAACGACCAGGGGAGAGCCACGGACGTGGGTCAGTTCCCCAGAATGTCAGGGAATATGCAAACGCAGTGTCCTTTCCAATCACACTATGGATGCCAACCTGGGCCCACGGACACGGGGGCTTCAGCACTCAGATGAGTGCCCATCACCCCGACCACACCAGCAGTGGAGCAGCCTAGGACGCCAGGAGCTCGCCCCCATCGAGCCCAAGTTAAGGCGAGGCCTAGTTCCAGAGAACCTGCCCCAACCCCCCAAGCACTGGAACCTGTCATTGGTTAGGGATTCAAACTCACCACCACAGGACAGAATACGACAATCAGTCATATTCATTCTCGATGCTGAGGAACGGGGGTTCGTAGCAGACTCCGTTGACAAAGAGACTGGAGCGGAACGCGCTCTCTGTGTCAGCCTCCAAACCATCAAAAGCACAACAGTCTCTGAATTGGTGGCGGCAGTCTCACACGAGTGCCAACGCAGGGGCATCACATAGGTCTCGAGCTGAATGGCGCTCGCTACACAGTAGGATCCTGCCTGACCGACCTCATATGGAGACAAAATGTTAACCAGGTGAATCTAAGGACCTACCCTCTCTCGGAATCGCAGAGTTATTCACGAAACGAGCAATCCCTATACGCTACCGACTGTCTTGAATGGATCAAGGAAGAGCCCAGACCCACGATTTTTGTGTTCCTCCCACCATCCGACCCGCTAATGAACCATCCGGATCCAACACGGAGAGCCGAGCCCAAGCTGCCCCACGTCGGTAGGAGTGCGGCAGCAGCAACTGACGTAGCCAGCTGCTTCACCCTGGGCACGCTGGTCCTGCTTCAGGACGGGTCCCATGCCGAGGTCCAAAACTTAGCAGCAAGTATGATACGCACAACTGATGGCGGCTCAGCACGAGTCTCCCGAGTCCACCAATTCCACATCTCCGATGCGGCCAATAAATCCAGGTGCCCAGGGAATGTCCAGTCCAATATACTCTCCTCTAGCCACTATGTGCGACTCCCTGGAGTCCAGAGCCCCACTACCGAATCTCCAACGATGCCAAGAGCAGGAGACTGGGTAAGAGTCGACGGCACAAGCTGGTGGCGCGACGGACATTTGCTACATCTACCGACCCCGCAAATTGCCATACCATCTGGACGGCCGCTCCCGTCGCAAGGCAATGCCCTGTTCAAAATTCAGCTCGATAGCTGACACTCACATCTGGGAGTAGTGCTTGTGGGAAGCAAGATGCTTCTGGAGGGAGGCGAGACCGCCCCAGGGGCTCTGGGTCTGCAGGCCGCCACGATGGGGAATGGGGTGTGCAGGACAGTCCCTTCAATGGGCAATGGTACTGCCAACTTGTCCTCCATTCGAGGCCTTGCATACTCAGACACACATCCGCACCGTGACATGTTCAGCAAGCTGGAGATGACCCTCGCCCTGCTCGAAATGACATCGCGTGAGGTCCTTAGCTGGGCCCCAGGAGCTCCCTCCTACTGCGCCAAGGAAATACCCGCTCTCTTGCACACACACCTCCTCGCTTCACCTTCTACCATGTCTAAGTGGATCGCCTCAGGAAACCTAAACTCCACGCACGGTCCTATGTACAGGGGTCCATCCACAGTACGGCTCTAGTAGCAATTGAGAGCATGCGCTCACATCGTGACCCCCTGCACCCACCGGACCCACGTCCAGAGTCCCCACAGGTGGCGTTGATTGAGGTGCTGTCCACCCCTACCAATCGTAAGACATGGGTTGAAGAGCTACACTTATGGCTGCAGCTTAACCCACTAACGGTGGACATAGTACAAGTGGCTGCCAGACAGGTGCCCATTATAACGTTGCAAAGGATCTCCAAGATGGCAAGTACAATTCCATGGACCGCGAGCGTGTCCTCTCCGTGTCCGTGGCAATTGTGGAATCAGGCACACTGCGTGGAAACTTCATCGTCGACTCTCACATCACAATATTCGAGCTGAAAAACAACCTCCTAGAGAGGTTGGCTGCCCAGCTTGGTACAGACTACATGCTTGGCACGCTACAAGGACCTCTCTAGGACTCCAACTGGCTATCTGAGTACATGTGGGAGGAATCCAAGCTTTTATTCCTGGTGCCACTCCACCCCCTTGAATCACAATTGAAGGCGTGGATGCAACTGACAGTATGTCAGGAATCGAGGCGGGCCATAAACAGTCGCGAAGAGCGGGATCGCCCGAAGCAGAGGTCTTGATCCAGCCCGATGGACCCTGGGCTGGGTGTGGCAGCGATCATTCACTCGCTGACCACAGCACGAGGCCAGCCCCTCAACGGCAAGATAGGCTTGATCACCTCCTGGCATCCGGGAGAGACGGGGCAGAACGAGCCGGGAAGGTTCAAGCTCCTACTCCGCACACACCAGAGGTTTGATGGCGCATCTTGGAAGCTCAGGAAGAGCAATTAATCGCTTTTATGGTGGCATCTCCCTGACCTTAGACAGCCTGTCAGACAGCCGCATCCCCTTAGGCCCAGGCACGGGCCCCACACACCGCCTAAGGCCGGGGATTTGGTAAGGATATGCAACTTTCCAAATGCAGAGGCGGCTCACTTTGTCAACGGGGCAATGGCGGTACTGGCCCTTCCGACGTCCCGACGACCCTTATGCCACGAGCCCGCCCAGGCAAGTGCAATGGAGCCCCGTGGGAGCAGCTGGGAGGCGAACTTATTGGCGATCGACGGCTCCTATATGGATAGGCCGGCGGGACATATTTTCCTCTTACCCCACTGCTTCCAGATTCTATCATCATCGCAGCAAGTTGATAAAACTCTGAGTGCATATCTTGGGAGAGAGGCCGCACTGGTGGGGCTGGACAATCACTTGCAGCTGAAGACACCGAATGAGAAGGCATTCAAGGCCGCTCTCATGGCGACCCTCGAGAACTGCAGCTTCAGAAGACCCTCTTCAAGGGTAATGGAACCGGATCCGAGACGCAGCGACGGGACGCTACCCCATCCAACAGTAGCGGGCGTACATGATACGGCGGCGAGTACGGTTCCACTGTATCGTGAATTGGTGGCAGTAGAGGGGGTCCGCCTCCACGACAGCACCTTGGTTCGTGTAAAGGGAGCAAATGGGGGACTGGATCCCCCAGAGCATTTCCTCCCCATCTCGGGGCTTCGGAAGGGAGATGTGATCGCGTCGGCCGATCAGAACGAACGGGGCGGGTTCCAGCTCGGATGGGCAACAGTGATTTGCTTGTTGTCCTTTGAACTGGAGTCACAATGACTCCCCCACTCTCCTCAGGATACGCCGAGGGAGGCGATAAGACCACATGGGTGTACACCTGCGTTACAACCCCCCCTTCACATTTATTTGCACGCGGCCCGCTCTACTGGCACGACAACATGGCTCTCCTCCCGTTTAATGACGTCTACGTCCCTACGCTCCAGTGGACAGAGCGACAGCTGAGGAACGAGCAGTGGACGCTGCTCCAGATCGGCAGAGCTCAAGGGCGACAAGTCCAGACACATGGGTACGACAAGATGCAACATAAAGGATTCCTCACAGATCTGGAATTTATAGGCGCGTTCGGTGATAACATGATGGCATGGGGCCCAGGGGCGTTGAAGTTTAGTCCCAGGGGCAACCCTACCTTCGACATGACCGCCTATACCCCATGTGACAGGTCGACATCAATGCCCCCGGACCGCACGCAGTGATCTAGGAGGATTAGCACCCCCCGCCGGTTCGAGATTGCCGCATCTACAGTCCCCCCCCACCTGACAGATCTGGCGGAGCAAAAAACTCTAGGAGTGAGGATCCAGATCTTCTTCCCGGTCCGAGGCCGAGGGGGGGGGGCCACGATTTGCTACGAGGGCGGCATTCAAGACCCACAGCCTTGGCACCTTACAGCTGAGGAATGCACCAACATAGCTATGTTGGAGACTGGCCCCACAGACCCGGTAATAGACAAGCAATAGGGGGTGCCAGGAATTCAAAGGCCCCTCACTGGCCTGTATATCGCAACACTCTTGGTCAAGACCTCCAAAGATGGAACATGGGTCGACATCAGCAGGGATACAGCTGGTAAGCAGGTACTGGTAGATAAGGACACGATGATCGAGGTGCACCTTGCCCCATTGCCCAATCTTCAGCTTGCTGGCTCGAACCACACACCGACGAGTACCTTCCTGAAAACTCGATCATGGCGCAACGGAGAGCATACCTAAGTGACCATGGCTGTGAGATGGAGGTCTACAAAGGATGTTGTTGCAACGGCACTGACAGAGAAACCCCCCCCCCTAAAAAATATTGTGGCACTTCATGATGAGCAGTGCCTGGGGGTAATCTCCAGCTACTCCAGGCTACAGGCCTGTTTCCTGAAGGTGGGAAGAAAGGGCTCAGTAGTCAATTACTTCATCCACGACTTCGACGTACTTCGGGCTGATAAACATTCAGAAAGCACGTACACCAAGGAAACGGGCCTGGGACAAATTTGGGTTGCTGACGTCCCGGTGGCCTCTGTCTCCTTCTGGCTCAGTATCGGCTCATCGGAGGAGAGATCCATGTCTAGACAAGAGATGAGGCTCTCCAAACTGCGAGAACATCAGTCTTCATGGTGTCCAAGACCCACCCCTCTTGATCGGAAGCCCATGATCCGGGACCCCATACAGATGCCCCTCGCATCAATTTCTTTTATCACCTTCATCGAATTCATCATCCTCACTCAAGAACCCCATGAGTCACCCAAAAGTCGATCCATGTGCTCCTCTACAGGCCTGATGGCGCTAGTTGACATCCAGATGTCAGACCATGCATCGCTGACCCCGGGCTTTACCATCGCAGTAGAACCTTACAATCAGTGCCACCTACGGAAAGATTCCGCGGGCCAGATGAGGCTGATGCTAGTCCCTTTGTGGAGCCTACGAGAGGTCCAAAGCAAGCTGGTAGTGATCCCTGGCCACTTGTCGCTAGCTACCCCTCTGACAAACACCGGGCTACGCATTGCCGACATACTTACCATAATGGCACCTGGTGGCGACCGGAGGATGCCAGGATGGGTCGACCAGGCACCAGAGGTGGAAATTTCAGAGACTGCCCACCCCTTCTGGCTCCAGCTCGGACTCACGCAACTCCCCTTCCAACCAGCAAACAATGTCATCAAAGTTCTCAAAACCTCTATGACCGGACATATCAACAACAGGTCCAGAAACGATGGCTTTGGCCTGCTCCTGCCGCCAAAATATGTCCGACACCACCAGAGGGAAGGTGCTATAGCAGCTATACCAGAGTAGGGCAGGTACAGGTACGGAACCGGGAGGGCCACGAGGAGGAAAACTCTGGCCCCCAGACTCGGGCTGTGTACTTGATGGGCACCGAATGGGTCCTCATGTTGAAGCAACCCCAGGGTATCAACAGACGGGAGGGGCCGCCCCTGCATGGATGGATAATATTAGTGATCCCCGTCCATTGTCTGCTAGCAGGGGGTAAATACATCTTGTGTGAATCCAAGTCTGCCGGTCTACAGCTGATTCGTGACACATTGCCACTACTCAAAGGCGTGAATCTCCGGAGACGACAGGATGGAGGTCCCAACGGGCGAGACAGGTGGATGGTGGACCCGACAGAGCTCACGATGCAGCAAGTCTTGAAAAGGTACTGCCGGCCTAGAGCGGTCGACATCCACCCAGCCATAATCACCCAGCACCTGATCGCAAACCTGCTCTCGATGACCGAGCCAGAGACCCCTAACTTGCTACAACTTGGCGCCCAGTGCCGCCCACCCTAATCGAATGGGACCAATGAAGGCAATAGCCAGACAGCTGCCAAACTTGATGATGCCTCCAGACAGATTCCAGGGCAATGGACATGCCCACGGTCCTTCTGGGTCCCTGCCCTGGGACCTGGCACGCGAAGGCCTTTACGTACTGATCCAAACTCGCACAGGCTGCATTTTCCAGCTCAAGGTGCCGCCACTCCACACGGTAAAGCTCCTCAAACAAGACATCGGGACAGCAATACTGGAAAGTCCCTCGGTCTTTGAGCTCTACTTCAGAGAAGAGGCACTGAATGACCAGGAACCCTTGCATGAGTATGGCATCTCCAGTGGCTGCCTGTTTTTCATCTCACTGCAATCCCCGACCTTGCCTGACAAAACATTCAACACAGCTGTCGAGAGACATGGCCACAACATCTACCGCCCACGACAGCCTCCTGCCTCCCGCCCTGCCCCCTGACCTCCTACCCTTGACCCGGGCAGGCGCCAGAGCGCAATCCGCCAAGCCACTCCTGCCCTCGGGCGGGAGTGGCTCATTATGGTAAACCCATGGGGACCCCCTGCTGGAGGAGCAGGGGGTCCTGCCCCTGAACCCAACTGTGGATTCGGGGGCACAGGGGAGGGAGGGGAGGAAGAAAGGGCAGGGCCGCAGGAGGTAAGTCAAAGAGCACCAAGACCCGCCAGGACCAGGACAAGAGTGGAGACCTTTGCTAACTCCACGCACTCTAGAGCAACAACGGTGGATTCGAAATGCTTCCAGCGAATGGGCCAGGGTGAGTTATGCCCCCTGGAGTGCCGATGCTGGAATTCCATCTAAGATGCTGACTCGAAAGTCATTATCGGTACAGCATCGGCAGGTCTCTGCCTCATAGCCAACAGAGCCCTAGAGCAGGACGAGATTATAGAAGCGTTCGGGGGTCGATCATCCTGAGGGGAAGAGCTGCGGACTAAGCCCATGAACTAATAATAAAATTCAATACAATGTGCACCGTCGGGAGGGCCTTCCAGTACTCGATCAGAAGAAAAATAGCATCGGAAACTACCCACTCCATAGTGAAGCCATCAGCTGACCGTCTCATGGCCCTGTCCCAACGGGGAATCCCCCTGACCTCCGCAAGGCTCTGAACCAAGGGACAGGGAGCCGAGCATGGGCTCACTTGGCAAACCATACATGCTGTGCCTGACACCGCAACGCCAGACTTGAGGTGCTAACAGTAGCTAACACTGACATAGGCGAGTACGACTTCCAGGACAATGAGGTGGTAGCAGTCCTACGGGCAAACAAGTTCATCCCCGTGCATGACACAATTCTCACGTGCTACAGGGACATCGAGGGGGGAGGCCCACATGAACAGCTGCTTAAGGAACGACAGACCCTTGTAAGACTATTCGACTACCAGTGCTGTGAATGCACAGGTAGATGTGGGCCCAAGCACAGTGGAGGAGCCCAAAACACCCCAGTTCCCGTCAAAACAGCTCGAAACGACCACCAGACGAAAACATGCACACCACTCACCGTCCCCCGCAGGTACGCGACGATGCCTAGACTAGTGGAACAGTAACCAGAGGAGGTGCCGCTGGCACGGCACACCCAAAGAGCTGGATTCACCAGGCAGGTAAAATGCAAAGCAGGGCGAGCAGCTGGACCCAAGACAGCACCCAGTCTGCTCAGTACTGATGAATCCTACGCGGGGACCGACCATGATATGGGCATCGCCCTTACCAACGAAGGTCACAGAAACGGCATGGTCGATTCTAGTGGAAATGCTCACGGCACTGCTGGCAGCGGAAGGATGGGTACTGACTGGAGCGACAATGGCACTTCGGGGGGTACGAGTAACCCCGAGGCAGGCGGTGTAATCAAGATCACCACCTTGGCGCTCGCGACGAACCCTCCCCCTATTCTGACAGCGCCCGGGACAGGGGTTTTTGCGGCGCTGCTGCCTACTCCGCGGGAGAAGAAGATACAGATACAGTCAACAAATACAGCCACACAGCCGCAGGGGCGGCTGAAAATGGGGCCCCCCATGACACTGGCCACGAGGACGGAGTAATGCCCAAGGAAGATGATACAGGTACCGGGGGCGCTCCAGCTACTGCAAAGGGCCACAAGACAGCAATTGGAGACATGGGGGTGACGCAGCAGGTGACACAGGATATCGGCGGTGCCCAGACTAATAAAAGCGAAGACGAGACCGACAAGGCAAGTAGAGGTGGTCTTGCCATGGGTAGCGAGAACGATCATATAACGGAACACAAGGCCGCAGACACGGACTCCGAGTCGGCCGAGTCGAAATGCAAAGACAATGACGCATCCCATGAGAATGGGGCCGAATCCAGAGGGCATGCCATTGGCGTCGAAGAGCAGCCGGATGCCACCAGATCCCAGGCACCACAAGGTGCAGGCGACGTAACCGGCATGGCCTGGTGTACAGAGACGAATCACTCTGGTGCTGTAGCCCAGGTCACGGAGGACGGCAGAGGGGTCGAATTCATCCCGGTCGGAATTGGGAGAGTAAATGCGGAAGGAGCGAGCAGCAAGGCGTGCACGAGTCCCAATACTCCCCCCGTGCAATCTGCTCAAACACGAGGATTGACGAACGCTGCGAACACTTGCTTCCCGAATGCCTCACTGCAATACCTGGGTAGGGTCTGGGAGCTCGACGTGGCGAGGGCCAGGCAGCCGAGGCGGAGAAAGTCGCTCGAATCCCGACTGCTCGAATGCATCTCCCAGCTACAACTTAGATTAAGTTCCCACTACACTCCCAGACCCCTGCTGGACACAATAACACGGATTGCCAATGAAATCCACACTGGGCAGCCAGCAGACGCCCACGAATTCCTAGTGTGCCTACTTGACAAGATGGACCAGGGTGGCCGGCGGGAAGTCTTCTACGGATCCATCCAAACGGTGCTAACATGCTCAACCTACCCCCATAGTCTTGTCCAGCAGACGACGACTGCACATCTGTCCCTGCATCTCGAGGCTCCTATGAACACCACTGTAAACCAATGCCTTGAAGCCTTCTTCACTCCAGCGAGCGTCATGGACGAGTACCGATGCGATAGTTGCGGCCGGGTGGGCACCTCCACGCTGTCCCCCTCGATCTCAGTTCCGCCGACCATCTTGATGATCCACCTCAAGCGCCTAGTCCTTTAGAAAATTATACAGCATCTGGTCGAATTTGAGGGGGAACTAGATCTCAACCCTCACATGGCAGTGAAAGGTGAGACCCTAATCTATGAGCTAATTGAAGTCATTGAGCATATTTGAAGCCACAAGGAAGGACACTATATTGCTTTCACTAGAGGGGAAGCAGCTTGGAATCGGTGTGGCGACACCAACATCTCCCCAGTTGCCTTGCATGACGTTCTGAAATGCCAAGCGTACATTTAAATGTTTAGATCAAAGACGACTGGAAAGCGCCCGCGTGCAGATGGTACCACTGGAGATACGGACAATGCTGAAATCGGTCCCGAGCAACTTGCCAGACAGGACACATCGGGATCTAAGGAAAGGCCGCCCCACCGGCAAAAGGGCCCAAGGATCGCAGGTGAGGCTGCCATGGTGATGTGTGGAAGTGGCGAGGGCCCAGGTACCCCAAGCCCCGGACACGGGGC
>Ga0105055_10009388_pt1:0-10000 | contig 12517 bp, 14 predicted proteins | sample BON03_FD_78090 | JGI IMG/M metagenome (GOLD analysis project Ga0105055, IMG submission 78090) | Freshwater microbial communities from Lake Bonney liftoff mats and glacier meltwater in Antarctica - BON-03 | ecosystem: Environmental > Aquatic > Freshwater > Ice > Glacier meltwater...
CCCCGCCACGGTCCCGGCGCGCACGCTGCCCCCCCCCCCCCCCCCCCGCTCCGCCCCCCCCCCTCCGCGGCCGCCGCCTCCCCCACCGGCGTACTCGGCAAACGACTCCCCAGGCGCCGAGGAAGGCAACAAGCCCTTCTTTCGTGCCTCGAGCTTCTGTCGAATCAACCCCAAATTCTTCATGTCCGCCGCCGGTTCCTCCTCCGTCAGACTATGCGGGTCTTCAATGGCAATACTCTGTTCCTCCGCACGGACATGTGCGTCACGCGCATCCCCGAACCGAGCCCAGGTCTTGCGTTCAAAGGTGCGTTTGGGCACGTGTGTCTTGATTTCTTCCACTTGGAACTTTTGGACGTAGCGTGCCTTGCGACCGCCCTCCCATTGCCAGTCCGTCCGTGTCACCACCCCGTTCTGGTCCGGGCCGCTCTGTTTAATGTGTAGAGGGGATGTGGAGTGTGGATGTGAGAAGAGAGTGGTGGTCAAGAGAGGCAGGCAGCAGCACATCTCTTCATCGTCATCGAAGCCCCCCCCCCCCTCTCACGTCCACCCTTCCTTTCCCCGCAAGCTACAAACACGAAACGTACCTCCACGGATTGAGGGAGCTCCTCGTCATCTTCGTAATCCCCCCAGTCCTTCATGTCGCGCGACATAGTGCTGTGGTTTGTGTACGGAGGAAGGGATGTGATGATGGAAGGAAGACAAGAAAAGGCAACGGCCATGCAGCAACGCAAGAAAGCAAGACAACAACCAGGCACGTTCGCATGCCGCATCCGCGTCAAGCGAGTGGCTGCAGCGTGTGTGCAGCCGCGTCCTTGACACGTGCGATGCAGTGGTGTGTAGCCTGGCTGGCAAAGAAGAAAGCGGCATGACGAAAGCGACGGCCGCCCACCACAGAACGGAGAAGCCAGAGGATGTGGATTGCCGCCGAACACCATTCAGAAACGCTGTTGTTTCACACAGCTCGCTTCTTACGTTTTCTACAAATGCTTTAGTGATTCTTTGCTTTTCTCTTTCTATCCATTTTTATTGGTCTTTGAACACCGTACTCCAAATCCTCCTCATCGGTTCCTTCTTCTCCAGCCGCACCTCAATGCACGTCTTCCCCTCCGTCAACTCATCCGTATAATCCTTGCTCAATACCCAAAACGACTCGGCCAATTCAATCGGGCCAAACAAATCCCCCCCCACCACCCATTGCTCCTTCTCCTTCTTCTCCGGTGTTTTAAATCCAACCATCAACACTCGATTTGTCAAATGTACGAGCACATCCTCCTTCTTCACCCCCTCTGGCACCGGTACCACCAGCTCTAAAAACCCTGCGCGTTCCTTCCATTTATACTGGGGCGCCGTTCCGATCACCACTTGGTTTTTGTTCAATTTTTGTTGTGCGGAAAGGTCGTCCACGTCGACTTTCATCCCTTTGTTGATATCTTCTGGCATGGCCTCGACTCGTGGAGAAGACATAGGGGAAAACTCTTCACCTATCGAAGAGGCTTGCTGCTGCTGCTGTTGCTGCTTCTGTTGCTTCTCCATCGCTGCCTGAGCATCAGCCAAGGGCCCCCTGCTACCCACATCTGTCACCTCTTCTATTTTTGCCTTCCCTTCCTCCTTCCCTCCCTTCCTCGTCTTCGTGGTGGGAGGCGCCGCCCATTCAGTCATGGGGGAAGTGCCTTGGTCGATTTCTTCCCGCCATTTTTTGGTTAAGTCCCTCGTATCCTCTACATCTGTGGAGCCTGCGCCCTTCAGGGAACGCCAGTCTATTAGTTGTAATCTGAGGGAGGGAGGGTGGGAGGGAGGGAGGGAAGGAGGGGGTGTGTGAGTGAGACAAAATATATTTGTCATAATCTCTTCTCGCCATTTCTTGGTTAAGTCCCTCGTGTCTTCCACGTCTCTTGATCCTGCGCCTTGAAGGGATCGCCAGTCTATTAGTTGCAGTCTGAGGGATGGATGGAGGGAGGGGAGAGGAGGGGAGGGAAGGAATGTGAGTAAGGAGAGAAGAAAATGGGCGAGAGAGAGATAGACGCACAAATATATCTTTTACAATAGATCAGAATTTTCCTCCCTCCTTCCCTCCCTCCCTCCCTCACCTCGTAATGACAGTAGCCCCAGGAGGGATCTTTTCCTCGTACCCCTCCGCCGCACCAAAGGCATAATCAGGCGCGCAAGTAATCTCGGCAATTTCATTAGGTTTCATGGAGGCCACTGCCAGCTCCCACCCGGGGATGACTTCCGGTCGTTCTAGGCCCTGAAAAAATAAGGGGGTGAGTTTGGTGATAATGAGTAAATCTGACTTCTAGATCGTTCAAAAGGTTTATCGTCCTCCGCGCCCGTGCCGTTTGCCTCCCTCCCTTCCCTCCGTTCCACAACCACACTCCCTCCAACAAACAAAACCCACCACAGCAACAAAACGTACCAGCATAAACTCCATCGGCTCCTTCATCCGGTCCGCAATCACTTGCCCCGTGGCCGTCTTCATGACAAAGGCAATCTTGCAATACGCATGCGGAGGAGGGCTCTCTTGCTTGTACCCAAAGCCTGGGCGAATCACGCGTTTCATCACCCCACCGTCCCCCGACAGGTCCACGGGCTCGTCATCTGGCCGGGGACCGCCACGCCAGCCGGAGCCCGTGCTGGAGTAGAGGGCGGAGGTGGAGGAGATGGAGGAGGAGGAGGGGAGGGGAGGCCGGTGAGAGGGGGATAATGGTGTAGCTGGCAGGAATGCCTGGATTGGCGTGGAGAGGAGGGATAGGGCGGCGGCGAGAAGGAGGAGGTGGACGCCGCCGCGTAGTGGGAGCGGCAGGGACGTGCGCTTCTGCTGCCGCTGGGAGGATGGTCGTCGTCGTCTTAGTTGTAGTGGGCCAGGCATGGCGTGATGATTTAGGAAAAGGCCGGCGCGAAGAAGCAAGTGGATGAAGGCCAAGCAGTCGGAAGAAGTGGCTTTGGCGTGGGCAAAATAAGAGAAAAGTCTGTGGTGTATGTTGGGGTATAACATACAGATGAATGTGAATAAGATGTGCTGGTAAAGGCAGCATTGACCAAGCAGAGGCAGAGAGCACAAATGACTTGCTGCTGCTAGGCCTCGCTCGATTGTGCGGCCTCCTCCATCACGACGCTTGGATAGGGGGGTGCCTGCTGCCTGCGATTTTGTTCCAGGAGAGCGAGGCTTCACACTCCTCCCTACTACTCTCCAAGACCTTGGGCTTCGCTCACATCGATCTGTGCGTGTCCCACACGCGTGCTGGTCCTTGTACGTGACGTCTTTGATGCCGCAGGGGTACTAAAGCCTGAATAGAGACGGCGCCTTTGGGTCCTCACAACCTCTCGGCCGTGTGCGCAACGCCCTCTTTGCTTCGTTTCGCCTTTCTCTAATTGGACCGTGTCTCACCTTTCGCCCCCCTCCTTCCAAAGTATAGAGTTTGCGACGACCCGCACACCACGCCCAAGGGAAAAGAGGCCGTCCCTGGGGTCTGGAGGCAGCTCTAGAGTGGCGTTCAATCGGTAAGTGTGGACTGAAGAGGGGGCTGGGGGGAGAGGGTGGAAGGAAGGAGGCCCGTAAATGATTTGCTGCCGCGGCCAAAGCAGGCTAGCTCTTTGGGGCGCTTGTGGCGTGGGCAAAGAGGTGCGTAAGCACGCACCACATTTGTCGTGGGTGTCACGTTGTGTGTGCTTTCTTGATCTTGGCCCTTGGGAAAGATTGAGGTGCAATGTGCGTGGAATGCCTTGGACCAGCTGCTACTGCCCTGCCCATAGGAACAAAACCCACACGTACAGACCGGCGCATGCAGACCTATGTCTCACTCTTCTTCTTTCCACCCCTTCTTTTAACATTTAACAGACGAACGGCGTCCGCCACCATGACAACAGCCCCATCCCTCCGGCGGCCACCAGCCAACACCCTCGTCCTCCTCCTCTCCCTCCTCGTCGTCCTCCTACTCGACCCCCTGCACGCCTTCCGCCCTCCTCTTTCCTCCTCTTCCCCACCACCATCATCACGACCACCACGCACCCGCCTTCTTGCTACCAGCAAAACCGATTATTACTCAGTCCTAGGCCTCGCCCCAGGAGCAACACCCGCAGAAGTCAAGCGTGCCTTCCGCGAACGCGCCAAGAATACCCACCCCGACGCCAGTCGCACCACGGACACAACCAAAGAGTTTTTAGTCATTAAAGAGGCGTATGAAATATTGTATGATGCACAACGAAGGGCGGAATTTGATAGGAGGAGACAGATGGCGGAGGTGGCCGAGCTGGCTGTAAGCGTGGGCGAGATTTTGACGATGGACATTGCGGTACCTCTAGGTAAGTGAAGGAGGGAGGGAGGGAGGGAGTTGATCGGAGGAGACATATGGCGGAAGTGGCGGAGTTGCCATTAGTGTTGGCGAGATCCTGACGAGGGATATTGCGGTGGCTCTAGGCAAGGAAGGGGAGGGAGGGAGGGAGGGAGGGAGGAGGGTGAGAAGCAGCAGGCATGCGAGACGAATTCGCAATCATACTCAGTCCTTTAATCACTAACCTTTTATCCTTCCTTCCCTCCCTTTCTTGCCCTTTTCTTTCACAGCCCGAGACGTTGCTCTCCCCCTGATAAAGACCGCTTTCCAGGGCCTGGACCAAACGCTCATCAAGCAATTCGTCGCTCCCATCCTCAAGAAAACCCTCGAACAATCAGCAGCCGCCGTCGAAAATTTGCGTGAAGGTGAGTGTATAGATAGAGAAAGAGAAAGGAGAGAGAGATAAGAAAAGTTATCTAACGTGTCTATGATTTCTCCCTCCCTCCCTCCCTCCCTCCCTCCCTCCTTCCCTCACACAGTCGCTCAAGACCGCGCCCAGTACTTCACCCAAATGCAAGCCGCCTGGCGCGCCGAGGAGATCCGTTCTCTCTCCAAGCAACTCGATAAAGTGACCTTGCGTGCGAAAAAAGCTCAAGAGCAGGCTCGTAGCTCCGCTGAAGCTGTCTCACTCTCCCTTGACAGAGAAGGGAACGCGCGGACTAGACTGGAAGCAGCGGGGAAAGTAGGACAACGCCTCACGGCACAAACACAAGAATTGAGAGAAGAGTCTGTTTTGGTCTTGTCTGCGTTCAAGGCAGGAGTGGCGGAAGAGGAGAGATATTGCCATGCTGCCAGGAATTTAAAGGCGGAAGAAACAAGGGTATTGGGGACTAGTAAGAGGTTGGAGCAATTTGTCTTTGCTGCTGATGCGGAAGTAGCAGAAGCCGAGGAGGTGCTACGACGGGCCCAACTGAGGGTAGAGCGAGCAAGGGAAGCAAAACAGGAGGCAGAGGGGCAGTTTTTCGCCAGTCAGGAGGGGGCAAGGGAGGTGCAACAAACCCTTCAGCTCACTACTGCAGCATTAGCAGAAGCCAGTGCGGCTGTCGTCCCTCACCGGCAGAAATGGGAGGAGGTCCAAGCGAAGGAGGAAGCCCTCCTTTCCTCCCTCTCCACCCACGCAAAACAAGAACTGTTGCTCAAACAAGAGCTGGCAGCCGCGGCTCGGAAGAGGGAGGCCTCGCACAAAGAATTTGAACTGGCGCAAAAACAGACGACGAGTCTCCAGAAGCATGTGGTGGAGCTCGCGGCTCAGATAGATAAGAAGTACAATGAAGCCCAGTCCGGCTCTGGGATTACCAGTGCCTCTGGTGCTACTTCTCCTCTGTCGGCCTCGGTGGAGGGGGTGGGGAGGAAGAGAGGGAATGAGGGAGGGAAGGAGGAAGAGGTGCGGCAGGTGGGGCCGGAGGAGAGGAAGAAGAAGCAGATGGAGGCGTTTGAGTTGGTGTTTGGGAGTGTTAGGCGGCAGCAGAAGGAGGAGGCGGCAGCAGCAGCAGCAGCTACAGCAGCAGCTACAGCAGCAGCTACAGCAGCAGCTACAGCAGATGTTCTGGCTGCCAAGGAGAAGGGTGATAGTCTGGAGGGCAGCAGCAAGAGCAGCAGCAGCAGCAGCAGCAGCAGTGTGCCAATGATGGCTCAAGTGGACCTATCAACAAGTCAGCAGCTGCAGCAGCAGCAGCAGCAGCAGGACGAGCAACAAGACGTGCTCGACGCTGTCTTTGCTGCTTCGGCTGTCGCCCCCTCCTCTACCACCACCACTCCTGCTGCTACTGCTGCTACTACTGCAGCTGCTGCTGACGTCGAGACGGAAAGGAAACCGAAGGAGGCGAGTTTGGAGAAGGAGGCGAGTTTGGAGAAGGAGGTTGCCGAAAGGGAGGATTCATTGAGTCGGTTGCAGAGTGTGGGGGTACGATAGTGACTCCTTCTCCTCCTTTAATTTTTGTTTGTTTTGCCTTCTTCTTGGCTGCCGGGTGACTGTTTAAGGGAGGTGGAGGAGGGGGAGGAAAAGGAAGAGGAGGAGCAGTATCTCTTTGAGTAGAGTGGAGAGAGAAAGAAAGGAGTTAGTAGTCGAGACAATAGGAAGCCTTTCCCCCGTCGATGAGAGAGATGGGGAGGGCGGTGTTCATGTGTGCGTGTGTGGTGTGTATCTGTTTCTCTCTCTCGCCCGCAAGTGCGCGCGCGCGCGTGTGTGTGTGTGTGTGTGCGAGAGAGAGAGAGAAGATTTGTGTGTGTGTGTGTGTTTGTGTGTGGGTGTGTGTGTGTGTGTGTGAGTGTTTCCTGTCATCATAATCATTCATCTGTCATTCATTTTATTGCTTGCATCATTTTGTAACGTCAAAAAAACTGTTTTTCAAAAGACCAAGATGATGTTATTTTTTCTCGTTTTTTCAAAGACCAAGAAGAAGAGCGTGTACAGTGTGTGGAGTGTGTAAAGCAGAGAATCGTCCGTCGCGTCCAAAAAGATGGGCATATACATACATAGAGAAGAAAAGGAGGGAGGGATGGAGGGAGGGAGGGAGGGAAGGAGCAAGCAGCAGCGGGTAACAAAAGCAAACGATGAAAACCAAAAACACAACCAACACCAGCAGCAGCAGCAGCAGTACCAGGCAGCAAGGGTTAAGAAGGGTATATTAGTTAGTCAGGACATATGGTAATGAGGTGAGAGCGTGAGAGAAGCTAGGAAGAGATGCGAGCACTTCACAGACGAGGGATTGATGGGCGGGAAGGCGGGGGCCGGAAACCTTTCCTCGCTTTCCTTGTCGTGTTATTCTACACAACAAAAAAGAAAACCCACACCAACATGATGATGAGCCAAACAAATGCATACAGCTGCCTATCGGGTTTACGGACTTTATTCCCTTTTTCTTCGTACACTTTCTGCATTTCTTCGGTTTCTTTACGACCTTACTAATACTTAAGTACTTTATTGTTTTCTTTAGAATCGCATCAAAGCTCCTCAATCAGCGGCCTCTCTCTTCCTTGCGCCTTTGCACTTCCTCCTTCCCATTCTCCTTCTCCTCCTCCTTCTCCTCCACCACCAGCAAGCGGCATCACCAATAGTCTAGTCGCCGCTGCTCTCAAAGACCCTCCTCCCTCGCCCACATCAAGTTTTTGCCTTTTCGGGTCAACCGTAAGCGAAGCAATGCCCGCTATCAACCCTTCTTCCTCCCCCTCTCCTTCCCTCGCTCTCTCCTTCAAGGAGACCTCGCCCAGCGCCGACACGAAGGTTGTTCCTTCCTCCTCCTCTTTCTCCTCCTTTTCCCCTTCCTCCTCCTTGGACGAGCTCTCTGCCTCCTCGCTCTCAGTCTCACTCTCTTCCTCCTCCTCCTCCTCCTCCTCACTATCACTTTCGGACTCTTCTTCACTATCGCTCTCCTCTTCCTCCTCCTCCTCCTCCTCTCCCCCTCCCCCTCCCTCCAACAGCCTCTCCAACTCCACCAACCCCAAGCCCACCTCCTCCTTCCCAACCCTAACACCCCCCCCTCCCTCCCCCCTTCCCTCCCTCCAGGCCTCCCCCAACTCTCGCACCACCACCTCCCCCACCGCCGACTGCAACAACACACAATAATCATCCAAAAACAACCGATTCAACAGATAATGCGTCTCCGTCCTCCTTATCACCCTCCTCATCCTCAACAAACACCTCAACATCACCCTCCTTCCCTCCCTCCCTCCCTCGAGCATCCCTCCTACGTCTTCCACACATTTCTCCGCCAGCGCCCACACCCTCAAATACGGATACGTCACAACTCGCCTCTTAAAAGTCCTCACCACCTTCCACACCCCCTCCCTCCCTCCTTCCCTCCCTCGATACCCTCCCCTATACGTCTCCAGATAAGACAGAGAAGGAGACAAGGTAGTCATCGTCCACGCTGACTCCACCGTCGCCTCTCCTCCCGTCGTCCTCCAATCATACACAAACGCCAACAACAAATCAAGCAACCCCAACCCCACCGCCCTTCGTCCGTCCCTCGCCTCCTCCTCCGTCTCCCCCCACAGAAACTCCCGATTCTTCAACGTCGCCAATTCCTCCTTCTCCACTTCATCCCACACTCCCTCCCTCCCTTCCTCGCCCTCCCCTAGCCAGAACGGCTTTATTCTCATCGCCTCCTCATACAAAGGATCTTCGTCTTTTCCCACCATATCCCCCAAATACCGATCCCCATCAAAATCCTCCCCCTCCTCCCCCTCCCTAAGGTCCTCCCTCCCGCCTTCGCCCTCCTCTGGAGTAAGCTCGGGGTTGGGTAGACGAAGGACTTCGAGGACGACCATTTCATTGGTGAGATGAGTGAAGACGTTGTGATATTGCCGGTTGAATCCGTAGCGGGCACCTCTGCTGCCACCAGGTTGTAGGAGAGTGTTTGAGTTTTGTTCTTTCTTGTTGAGGATGGTGGTGGTGGAGCTTGAGGGGGCAGATGGAGGAGGAGGAGGAGGAGGAGGGGCGTTTACTGCTGGTGCTGCTGTTGTTCTTGCTGCTGCTCGAGCAGGAATAGTAGAAGGAGGAGGAGGAGAAAGGTACTCTTCGGAATGCAGCACCTCAATCGAAGGCGGGCCCATAGGATAGATGGGTGCGCTGCTACTGCTGCTACTGCTGCCGCTACTGCCAGTGCCAAGAATGGTGGCAGCAGCACCCGCGGAGGAAGAGGAGGAGGAAGAGCCAGGAAGGGAGGAAGGGTCAAAGGCGCGGACGGGCTGGAGGAGAGTGGTAGTAAGGTCGAGGTCTTCGAATGTTTGTCCGGGCTCTTTCTTCAGAAGGTGGAGGGTCATGGTGCCATGGTCCTGTGGAAGGAAGGAGGGAGGGAGAGAGGGAAGGAGTGACGCGATGAGAGGACAAGGAAGGGAGGGAGGGGATGAATGGAGAACGGGAGGATTTCTTCAATTGCCATGGACGATGAAAGCTTCGTCGTAATTTTTGTTGGAATTCGAACGCGGGGATTGCGTATCCACACCACACCACCACCACCACCACCACCCAAACCACACACCCGCACGTACCAAGTCCGAATCATACACAGCCCGGCAATGGCTTTCGTCCTCCTCGTTATTCCTCAGGGCGTGAGGAAAATGCAGCTTCAGCAAGTAAGGCTTGCAATAAAAGGCAAAGTCCTGGCCATCCTATTATTTGTCAGGGTGGGCGGGTGGGGAGAGAGGGGTAGGGAGGGAGGGAGGCAAGAGGTCACGGGAGGATACTTCTTCGAAAAGACAAGGAAACCCGTCACAAGGCACGTACCACGGAGACCTCGGCGTCGCCCACGCGGACGTAGGGCAGCTTGATGGTCACCACCACCGTCTCGGCGGTTTGGTGGAGGCTAAACTTGGGCACCAGCATTTGTTGAGAGAGATGGGCCTTGGACTGGAGGGACAGAGGAGGCTGGTGGGCTATCGAGGCGTGGAGGATGGAGAAATGGAGGGCAAAGGCAGCCAGGAAGTGGTGGAGCCGCTGCTTTGGACGGTAGGGCTTGTCCTCAAACCTGTGTAGGGTGGGGTGGGGTGAGTTGCTTGGGAAGAGCAAGGCAACGAAGGCTACTGCTCGCCTCCTCGCTCGTCATGCTTTTCTCCCTCATGATGACCATGCTGCCCTAGTCACGCCGTCATGGAGTCCCCGCAGCGCTCAGCGCCCTCTCCTCTTGCCCACGCCCTCCTTTTGGATCAGCAAACAGTGGTCTTATCGTGCC
>Ga0105055_10009391_pt1 | contig 12512 bp, 10 predicted proteins | sample BON03_FD_78090 | JGI IMG/M metagenome (GOLD analysis project Ga0105055, IMG submission 78090) | Freshwater microbial communities from Lake Bonney liftoff mats and glacier meltwater in Antarctica - BON-03 | ecosystem: Environmental > Aquatic > Freshwater > Ice > Glacier meltwater | place: Lake...
ACGAAGTAGGCCAGCACTACATTTTTTTTTTTTTTTTGAAAAAGAGAATTCTTTCCCCTTCTTTTTTGTCTTATGCTTATATCCCTTCTCTCCTTTACCCCCCCCCCCCCCCCCCCCCTCCCTTTTGATAGATGTATGTGTTTGGTGAGTGTGTGTGTGTAGATATATATTTGATACACATATTCCTATATTTAATATATTTATGTGTATGAGAGTGTGTGTTTTGTGTGAGAGTGTGTGTATGTATGTGTGAGTGCGTATGTGTGTATGTAGGCAGAGAATGGGGGATAGCGAGAGGATAGCGAGAGGATAGCGAGAGCGCGCGCGCACGAGAGCAACTGCAAAAAGAGAGACACAGTACATGTAGATAGACAGATACACGGACTCAAATAGAGACTGTTGGCTACTTAGACGAACACACAGTCGATTCTAAATAGGGGCTAAATAGATACTGTTGGCTATATAGACGTATATCGAAACGATTGGCTGCATAGTCGTACATAGACATGATTGGCTGCATATAGCCATAAATTGAGACGATTCTAAATAGAGACTATATACAATAGAGACTGTTGGCTACATAGACGTAAAAAGAAATGATTGGCTGCTTTCTTTCTATCGCTGTTTAGTCGTATCTAGAGATGATTGGCTTCGTATAGCCGTAAATAGCGGCGATTCTGAATAGAGACTGTATAGAAAGTATTGGCTACTCGGCAAAGACGATTGGCTGCTGCATCGACACGATTGGCTAACATAGTTGTAAATAGGTAGTTGCAAATAGTGACGAATTGAGACTAGGTATAGACTATTGCCTACTTCACAGACGAGGACAAGAAAATGGTGCCCCTCTACTCTGCTGATTCCTTCGAGGCCTTTGCCGAGTACTATTGCATGCATGGCTGGTGGGGTGTTTGCCGGCCCGAGATCCCTCGAGTCGGATCCTGAGGTGCATTTGGTCAAGTGCGCCAAGCCGGGGGAAAGCCCTGCTGAGATTGATGCTAAGATCCTCTGTCTACCAATACTTTAGTGGTGAAAATGATTCGAACTCCAACACTGAGTCATCTCAACGACACAATTAGTACCAAACAGTAATTACGAAAGTCAAATAACAAACCCTTTGTCAAATCAAATCTCTTGAAACGACACGTCAGAGTGCGTGGATCGACGCTGTGACAACACCGTTGACAGGAAGCGAGTAAATTCTTGTGTACTAAAACACCTCTTGGAGGGAGTTGAGCAACAAAAAAAATGGCCAAAATACACCGAAAATGCTCTCTCCACGCGCTACTAATGTCACGTTTTCACAATTTCGCGGCTGACGACTCTAAAAAAAACGGGTTTTGGAAACAGCGCTTCGCGCGGTTTTAATTAAGTAATCAATTCGAATTAATTTGGTGCCAAAGATTCTGAGAAGTCGTTTTGTTCGCTGACCCCCTCGTTGAGGAACGTAGTTTTTCTGTTGATAATTGCATTTGGTTTTTTGTTATCGCTGTTGGAGAAATAATGTGGTGATTGCATTTGCAGCTCTCTCGTTTTTCCTTTCCTAGCGTTACATAGCGGGCGTTTTTTGTGTTGGTCGTCCTTTTTTGCAGGCGATGAACCTGAGAAGAGTCATGTGTGTGTGACGTCAGTGGTATCATGTCCAACGTGGATGATCGGATGATGCTTGTGCGACAACGCAGCCGCGACTGCGTCATGAGCTGTCGTAAATTTTGATAGTTTTTTGGCCGGAAGGAAGGGGTGCGGTCAGCAGATACAGGAGGTTGGACGGAGATGACGTGTAGGGGCTGCGCAATAGTCGCGTGGATGCGTCTGGGGTGTTCAACCAGCTTACTCTATGTGGATGTTCGGTTCAGCTAAAGCGTCATCATGCTTCAACTCAATGTTCTTTGTTTGACGTTGAAGATTTCAAGATTCTCAGATTGTTTTTATGGCAAAGAAGTGACTGCACCGCCAGCAAAGGCGTGCATGCTCGGGTGTATGTACATTTGTTGTGGTGGGTGTGGTACGCACTAAACAGGTTTCTTGAGCACCAGTGCATGTGCAGGTGTGTAGGCTATAGCAGGTGTGTACGCTATGACAGGTGGTGTGTAGGCTATGACAGGTGTCGGTCGACACTAGTGTACATATTTGTGAACACACTCTCCACAGGGTGTGCACATGCGCTCGTATATGCGCAATTTGTTCCTTAGCGTTGGGAGACGAGGGTGGGGGGGTTCAACTAGTCTATGCAGGGCACTTGTTGCTGGTGTGGGGGGTTATTTTTGACATGATGAAAGATAATGGTGTTGTCTGTATTTTTTCAATTTTTGACGGGGGTTTGAGTGTGTGTAGGTGTATGTGGGTGTATACGCACACACACACACACACTGCACGTGGGGTACTCAGATGTGAGCCCAGGGGTCGGGACGAGACAGTTGGAGAGCCCAAATAATCCAGATTGACTACTAGTAGGTCTCAGGATACGCACAATCCGTTTATGTGTAGGAAGTACGGTATACATGCTGGGCGGCGGGATGACATCTTGGACTGACTGCTTTTAATCATTTAACATATTTTTCTTTCCGAAAAAGAAAAGCAAAAGATGCGAACGTAATATCGAGAACTCGAATGCACATGGATTTGAGCTACATATCAGCTACATATGGATTTGAGCTACTTAGACCCGCCATTAAGGGTACTAAACTACATTTTAAAGTAATACAAGCAATCATCATCTCCCCCCCCCTCCCTTTTTGGTTTTCTTTTTTCTTTGTTGGGGGGATTCCTTCTCTCTGTCTCCCTATTTCTGTCTCTCTTTCTTTCGTTCTGGTTCTCTCTCTCTCTCTTTTTTTTTGAAAACCCTCAGGGCTTCATCCCCTTCATAAAATATGGGCGGTGCCATAAAACAGCAGAATAGCCCCAACTGCTCTCTTTACTCCTAAAAATGACTTCTCAACCTACTTGATTGTTCTCACCCTGCAGAGTCTCAAAGCCATCCTGGAAAAAAGGTATACCGTGACTACAGAGTACACAGATGATCACTTGAAAATGTGGAGGTTCGGGAGACCTTAGAGGTTCGGGAGACCCTGGACTGGGTCCCCTGGGCCGGCCGGTGGACGTCGCTCCTACTTAACTTGAAGTTCAATTTCAGCTCACCCAAATCTGGTTTGGGTGGCGGAAATCTGAAATCGTGACCGTGACTTTAACTCTGAATGCCAGTGGGGTGCGCAAAGGTCCAGCCCAGAGGACGGGCTCACAAAGGGAATATGTCAAAAGGAAGACAGGCGGCGAGTCCCAAACAACTCTGACGGTTGTTTGGCCCAAGAAGGCAGTACGTCGTATGAGGCAGTTCGTCGTATCAGGCAGTACGTCGTATCGTAAGTCGGCCCGCAAACACAAATACTTTTCTGACGTCAATAAAAAAATAAAAATGGCGGCACCAGGAGGGTGCGAATCAGCTCAAATGGTGACAAACGGGGTTTCATACTATTGCTACTCGTCATCCATCTTCAGCCTTTATCAAAGTTCTCACTTTGACTCAGTGCGGAGATTAAATGTTCGATGTTTGGGTCATTTCTCCCTCTTGACTTACATATCTCTATTTTCAACTTTCTAGCATGTTCCTCCTGCCCCTTTCTTTCCAACAGTCTCATCGAGTCGAACTTCTTTCCAACGCCCTCCCCTTATCCTAGATCGACATGTGTCTCTAGACATCGACATGTGTCTCTAGACACATGACATGTGTGTCTAGACATGATCCCGGAAAAAACGGTCAAGGATTTGTTGAATGATGCGACTCTCAGAAACTGAATTGTCTTCCAGGGATCCATCTTTCTTCAAGATTTCTTCTCGCAGGTCGATAGGGCTAAACGAGGATAAGTAGGACCACGGGATATCTTTGTCGGGCGCGTCAGGGTCCTTGCTTGTGCAGATCTTCTCAGCATGTTTCCACCAGTCATTATCACCAAGTGAATGTTTCCCCTTCCAACCAGACGGCCCTGTTCGAGTTGCCCCGTGATCTGGCACGAGCAGCGGGATAATAAATTTGTGGTGAGTTGCAGTATAAATAAATTCGTGGAGACAGTTGCCAGAATTGCAAAAGGCGTCGCTGATCATGAGCACAACAATGTCGCATCCCGCCACTCCCTCACGCATTTCTGTCACCAATTCGTCCCAGAATCCCATACCGCCATCAACATCAAGCCAGGTTGGCATTTCAGTCAGCAGGAAAATTCGATGGCAAAGAGGCTGTGCAATCTTTTGCGTACTGAGACAACATCCCCAATTATGCGAAAGAAAGATAGGACGCTTCAATACGTCTTTGACCCTGACCTTGGTTTGGCAAGAAAAGCAGTACAGTGTTCCTTTCGTGTTCTTACTAGTCAAAAAGGAGAGCATGCACTCATCCCGCGGAAAAACACCGGGATTCGAATTTCCGCGGGTCAGACACGAAGGGCACGGCAGCATACACTCGCGCATTTCTTGTTTCGAAGAGTATTGTCCGGCCTTCAGAGCTCCGGGCTTGAGTTCTTCTACTTGAATGGGCTTTGGTAATTTTCCATTCACGCTCTTCTCCACCTTCGAGGCATGCTTTTCAGTCCATTCTGCCAGAAACTGGTGCACCTTTGGCATAAGCTCAGTTTTCATTTTTTCCTCCCATCGATACCCACCAGGAACTTCTTTCTCAAATCGGCAATCAAAAAATAGCGAGTGGTTTTCAAATTCTGCCATCTGATCAGGCCACCACTTTCCATAATCAGCAATCGTATAGCCAGGCATGGGGACTCCGATGATAGCACAACCTGAACAACGCACACAGTCATTTTTGCTACGCTAATAGGATATATATTCTTACATTCTTCCATACATAACGACACACATTTCTTGCCTAAACTATACATCTACACAGGCATCTGATACCAAAATCAAGCACACACCTTGCCTTTCGAGTTCCCGAAATCGAGCGCAGCCTTCTAGCCAACTATTCATAATGCCATCGTCGAGGAGCACTAGTACCACCTGCGCTTTGGCCTGAAAAGGGCGGGATGAGCAATACACATCTTTCGAGATGGCCAACATGGGAAAATAACGATCCATCTCGCGATACAGGGTCTCCACCCACTCCATGGAGGTGGTTGATATTTCTTCCTTTAAAACCTGGTGCAATGTCGAACGTGGCTGTGAAAAAGGCTTCCGATCTTCTGCAATTCGATCGAGGATCTTTTCTAACCGCTTGCCTGCTTGTCTCTTGTGAATTGTTCGATCTGGCTGCTTGAGAAGACGGTCGTCACAGCCGAATGAATGCAGAAGTTCTTGGAGATAGCGCTCTTATTTGCCTCAGATATACTTGATTGGACGAAAGATTTCCACAGTTTCTCCATATTGACTAGACTTACCTCTGCTCGCTTGCCAGCTTCAAGCACTTCCGCTTTCACATCGCTGGGTCTATCCCTGGCTTCCATGCTGTTTGCAGCACAACTGCTCTTGAAACAAGTATCTACAGCAACGTTTCCCCCCTCTCTCTGCAAAGCTTTTGGCATTGACTCTGCGGGGCAGCCTTTCTTGTGCCGGCACAAGAGTCCAAGATTTGAATCATGCTTTTCGCCGCTTACACTCCTGTTGTAGAGAGGATTCACAAGGGATACGCGCTTTAGCAATTTGGATGGTAGAACGTGCAAATTTGCCTCCAGCAAGCGCTGACTGGAGACCCCAGCCATGTGTACGAACTTGAGAAAAGCCTGGCGCTCTGCATCGTCCTGCATGACAAGCACACGCTGCGTATTGACTATTTTGTGTGCTGCACAGAAATTAAGTGTATCCTGCAGTAGCAGGCACTGGTGAAATGCAGGCAGTATGACGCCCTGAAAAAGACATAGCATGTCTCGACTAATGTCAGCGAGCGAAATCTTGATCCCATGATCATCACAGGAGGTACTAAGACGTGATTGAAGTCCCTCAATTCGATTAAGAAGTTTCTCGACATATCTGATTCGTGGACGCAGCCCTACGTCATTCGTGTATGTACCCTTGGTCCTTGCCTTTTCGACAAATGCCTTAACCGTTCTCAAATCGTCGTCCACTTTGGACATGGCATTACAGAAAGCAGTACAATCTTCTGTATCGACCAGTAATGAGCAGACAGTGGATGTCCAGCATGGATCAGCTCCCTGATAAAGCAGCCATTTTGCATAGTCCACGTCGACCTTTCTGAGGGCAGAGAACTCTGAGGGCAGAGAACAGCGCCTGGTTCTTGTCCAGAGCATCTTCATTTGTTTTTGGAAAATCTGTGGTGTGCCAGCTATCTCCACTTGTACTCAAAGTGTTTGATGATGATTCGTGCTTCCATGTGATTCCGGACGGCAGCCATTCAGTCTGACTCAAGTTCACCTCGCTGTCGCCAATCAATGTTCCTGTAGTTGCAGACAAGCCTGGAGGCTCAAGCCTGAATTTTTTTGGTGCAATTCGTTTGCCGTGCCATACGGGAGGATATGTTACGGCACCGCCGAGGTATTCAATCTGAAATTGGAGTCCGCCCTTCAAAAAGTTGAAAAATAAAAACTCGTGACCGTTGGGGGCGCCATGAGTGTACGAGTGATATCTCCCTGGTAGGAGCGTAAACTCAGCCGGCTGGCTTGATGCATCTGATTTGACATGACTTTTAGCTCGCAATCCACTCATCCAGCGACGCATCCTCTCTCTCATACATTTTGCGTAGTATGGAAGTAATATACCTTCGTAGAGGCTGCACATTTCATTTATGATTTCGGTAAGTGAAGTGACTCCAGTAGAATGATCTTCATTCGGGCTACTAAGATGGGAATGCAATGATTGAAGCCGATAACGAAGGTCTTGGTAGAATTGAACATTTCTGCTCAACTGGTGTAGTGATTTTGCCATCACCTCGCTCGCTGTATCCTTGGTACTAGCAGACCCTCTAATAAATTATGTGACTGTGTGCAATTGAGAATCAAGTTTTGCTGCAGTGTCATTGAAGGATTTCATTATGTCGGCATTCTTGCGCACCAGAGGACTTGCCGTCATAATGAGCACTTGCGCAGGCTCAATGATCTTTGCGCTGGCTTCCAAGCTAATCTCTTGTCTTGAGACTTCCCAGAGCGCCATCTCCCGATAAAACCTGCACACCTTTGAGAAAGATTTCTTAGCCACCTCAAACGACGACCTATTGGAAGCTCTAACTTCGATTCGGAAGTTTTCTTCCTTGTCTTTCGTGAGAACTATTTGAATTTTGGCACTAAGCAAGAAGAAGGCTTGGATAAAAGTGCTGGTGCTGCCTGAGGTAGAGACACTTCGGATCTCCATAAATAATGTCGTCCAGAACCCAAAAGGTAGCTGGGAGTATGTCAGCATCAAGAAATACTCGCACGATACTTGTTTAAAGGAAACACTTTCCACAGTATTCATTTTGTGCGGAGGCACCAGGTCGGGGCAGAAGAATTCCATCCGGTCTGCGCTTTGGGGAAGAATAATTTTGAAGCCCTGCAAGAGACCCAGAGCTACTTCCTGGTCGTCTTCTGTTTCCACAACCTTCTTGAGGCCCTGGGCACCGTCATTCCACAACTCTCTTTCATATACGTAGTCCTTGCAGTCGACCTCTGCCACCGCGCTCCAAAAGGGAGACGGTTTGCCTGGCCATAGAAGATTGTTGCGGATCAAGTCGTCGGAAATGATCCCTTGGACCCGCAATCGCCGTGCTTGGTGCAGAAGCCCCAGCTGTTTTCCATTTTGGAGATACTGAAACAGAGCCGCATGAGAATGCCTCACGATGCCCTTGATGACATCAATCATCCACCCCATATCAAGGTAAACAATCTCCACCAAAACGTTACGCTTTCCTGCCGATTTCACCATCTCGAAGCGCGTGCGGAATTCTTCAAAGTTGATGGTTCCATTATCGTCATTTGCAGACTGCATCAGCGATTTGATGTCAATGCTGTTGAGACCATGTGCACGTGCGAATATTTCAAGTTCGTGTGAATCAATGGTGTTAGAGCGGTCCACGTCTAATTTGTCGAAGAATGCTCTTGCCTCCAAATCCTTTTTCCCTGTCCCTAGGGTGAGGGTGATGAAGTCTTCAAAATCTATTTTGATCTGTCTCATATCAGAGATACCAAAATAGCGCAGCTCTAACGTCTCATGCAGAAAAGACGTGACTGAAAGCAATTGGTCTACCTGAATTTCACATTCCACACACGCCACCTTTTTGTAGTCCTCGAACGTGACATATTTTCTTGTTCGTGTGATCTCGCGAATCTTCTCACGAAGATTGACCCACTTTCTCGGGAGTGGCTCGCGGAAGCCTCTCGTCGTCTCTGCTATTTCGAGGATGCTGGATCGAAGCTCGGAGATGCCCGTGCCATCGAGACTGTTTACCAGCAGACTTTCACCACGATTAAGTGCTCGCACAAGTTGGGTGTTTTCAGCATTTACCAAGCTTTCCTGCTTCTCTTCTCAGTCGTGGAAGCCCTTCTTCACACCTTTGTATTTAAGCTCAAGATCGGTTGGGCTCACACAGTCTATGTGAGTACACACAGGCACAACTGACACGCCGGGAACGCACGATTGCAGCAAATTCAGCCATTGAGTAATGCTTTTGATTATGCTCTGAATGTCACGGTCCGCCCGCCAAAGATAGAGGTATATCCCTCGATTCAGTACAAAAAACTCATACAATTTCATGTAGACCTTCTGTCCTCCAACATCCTTGATTTCAAATGTGAAAGGATGTCCCTGCCTGTCTTTTGTTGGCCATTTGATCATGTCCATTCCAACTGTGCGCGTATCTTTTGCAATTGCCGGCGACACATCTGGCGGGCTCCCCTCTTCATTCATGATTGCCCGCATAACACTGGTCTTGCCGGCCTCGCCGTCCCCAATCAAAAACAGCGCCAGAGACTGATTCATCGCACCATCTGTGAAACATTCACGCAGAAACCTCATTGACTCAGTTCCTCCCCTGTCTGCCACTTCGGCGGGGGGCGAATCCAAGAGAGGGCAGCCAGCACACTCGAGCATTCTAATGCTGCTTTTGCACAAGACCTCAGCGGGAACCTTGAAGATGTGTGGATTTGATCGGATATCAAGGCATTGCATCTTGCAGGAGTCTAGCACTTGGATAGCATGCGGTGTTATGAGTCTAGCACACAGCCCACACGGCATCTGCTTTGTGTCGTCCTCCGATACTGGACAAGCATCAAGAGTGCCATCGCGAATAAGTGGAATAAAATCCTGTGCGCACACTGTGTTTGAGGCAAGGAGCATGTTTGCTCTTGCCTTGTCCAGCTTGGTTTTGTAGCGTTCAAGTGTTTGTGGAGCTAAGGACTTCATAGTATCAATGAGCATTTCAAGCGCCGCCTCGTATTCTCGGCGCTGTATGAGTTCTAAGAGAGCTACCTCGATTCCATAAACAGGCAATACCTTTATTGTCTCTTTCCCATCCAAGGATGTGAGATCTATGCCTCCTTTGACGATGAGAGCGCTGCATCCTCGACAACTCAGCTCCTGCAGGGTGTCGATGCCACAAAGTTCTTTTACTGGCAACTTGGCCAGATGCGGATTGTGGCTCAAATCGAGAGAGACGATCCCATTCAAGTTGCTTGCAGCATACTCACTCATAAATCTCGCACAGAGAAAATCATGTATTTGTCTGTCGCCACATGCAGGAGAAGCATCGAGGCATGCGGTCGGAGCCTCTCTCGAATGGTTGATATGCCTGCATGATTGCCTCATAATCAGTTGCTGGAAATCCGATAAGGAAGAATTCCCGGCGATAGAGGCAAGAAGGATGTTGGCCTCGATCTTCTGAATCATTTCGATGAACCGTGTCCCTGACGGTATGAGCTCATGATCGGACTTGAGTATTTCAAGCGCCATTTGGTAGTCTTTGCGCTGGATGTGTTTTAGCAGAGCTAACTCAAACCCCCAAGCAGGCAATGCTTTCACGGCCTCGATACCATCTAATGTCGTGAGATCTGTAGTGCCTATGGTGGTCAGAGAGCAGCATCCTTCACATCTCAACTCCATTAAGCTTTCGATGTTACATAGTTCCTTGACAGGTAGATTATTGAGATACTGATTGTGAGTGAGGTTGAGACAGGCAATGCCCGTGGATTGGAGGGCTCTTGCTGCATGCACGCTGATGAATCTCGCGCATAGCCCGTGTGCAATGCGTCCCGTCTCTTCGTCGCATTGCGGAGAGGCATCGAGAGTTCCACCCGATTCAAAAAGCATGGCAAAGTCCTCAGCTTTCACTGTCGTGGAGGTGAGAAGGATGTTGGCCTGAATCTTTTCAAATTTCGCCTTGAAGCGTTCACGGATTCGATAACCTAATGACTTCAAATTGGATTTGAAGATTTGAAGCGCCGACTGGTATTCACCACGTTGCATGGGTCCCTCGAGATTCATCTCCAATTCATTGACAAAAGACATCTGGAGGCCTTTCATCGTCTCCTTTCCTACCAACGTCGTGAGATCTATGCCTCCTTTCTCATTCAGGGAACTACATCCAGTCAATATCAACTCTTGCAGGCTATCAATGTCGCATAATTTGCAAGGCAGTGTCACAAGATTTCTGTTGTTTTTCAGATCGAGACAGACAATCCGAGTAGACTTGAGTTGTCTTGCTGCATGCGCACTGACAAATTTGGCGCAAAGATTTTGAGGAATACATCCTGTCACTTCTTTGCACTCCCACTGTGGAGACGCGTCCAGTGTACCATTATCACGAATCAGCAGCGCAAAATCCTCAGCTCTTCCCAGATCAGAGACAAGAAGAATGTTTGCTGTGAGTTTCTGCACCTGTGTCTCGAAGCGTTGACGTGTTGGCGTGGGAAGAGACGTAAGTGTGGCCAGAGCCGACTTGTAGTCTTCAATCAGGAAAGGCGCCTCCAAATCGGTTTCAAGCTGATTGATACAAAAGGAGTGCACGGGGGTCAGTGCCCATACTCCAAGCTCCCGAAGAATGGCAGCGTTAACTGCGCCCTTTTCTAGATATGTGCGTAGATCATTGAATGGCTGGAGGAGAGGAGAATTGCACATCGAGCTGCAATCCCAGCATCGTATCTCCTGCAAGCTGGCAATGGTACAGAGTTCCTTTATGGGAAGCGCAACAATATTTTTGTTTTTGTTAAATCTCATATCTAGGCAAGTCAGACTGCAGGATTCAAGCGCTTTGCAGGCGTTTGACGTGATGGATCGAGCACAAAGCGAAACTGGAACGCGTTGGTGCGTCTTCTCATGCTGCGAATCTTTGTCAAATGATAAAGGAGATGCGTCCAATGTGCCGTCGATGTCGATCAACAATTTGAAATCTGAAGAGAGCCCTGCCATTCAAAACGAGATATTGTCAGCAGACCAGCACAAAGTACATTTAAGCAACATGTGTGCCTTAGTTTCCGCTTCCAGTGCATGCGTTGTTCACATGCATTGTTCACACGAACCTGTTTCAGAGGCAAGGAGAACGTTGGCCGTGATTTTGCAGATCTTGACTTCAAATTGAGGCATGAGCGCACGTCTTGCGATCTTAATCTTTGCTAGTGCTGGGGCAGCGTCTGCCCGATTTACCAAGGGCTCCAACTCTTTCTCTAACCGCTCGACAATGCTGAGCCTGTCCTTGCAAGGTTTACATGCTGTAATAAAAGAAGAAATGCTCCTGCCCGCAGCGCAAATGCAACACAAAGAGCCGTGATGCACGGCCAAGCACACTAGACCAGTGCTCCGGGCAAGTTGACATATGGCTTCTTCGCTCTCGTCTGTCTGCAACCATTTGAGTTTCACCTCTAGTGCATCTTGTACTACTGCCAGCTTATCCTGTTTTTCCTTGACTTCACCCATTGTGTTGGCCAAAGAAGCCTTGGCAGCAGCCAGCCATGCCTTCTTTGGCTTGAGATTGTTCTTGGCAGCGCAATAGGTATCCATGGCGCAGCACCACATGCACAGAACCATGGCAACTCTCGACTGATTGGCCATTTTTGGGGGGTTAAACAATGGGCCCGACGTGTACTGATTCAGCAGCCCCAATTGTATTGGGGAGATGCTATCCTTGTCATAGTCCATTAGTCGACCAAGAAAATCGCTGTCTCCGAGTACTTTTGACGCCGTCTTCCAGTCGCTTCTGCCGGAATTTTCTCCCAGAAGCAAACGAACAGCCAGCATTACCTCAAAAATTCCAGCTGGCGTCTTCGTGAGGAATTTCAATTCTCTGAAATCGTGTAGGGTAAGTGAATTGAGTGCTGACATTAGTTTCCCGCGCAAAAATGCTGATCGATTGAAAAAAGATCGCACGAGACCGGATCGCCCAGCGAGAAGGTGCACGGCTGCCGTATTTTACCCTGCCTGGCGAACAACAGGTGTGCATCACAGGAAAGGGCAACCCAGTGCTGCGACTTCTTACGAAGCGCGGCCGGGAAAACCTCTTTCTGCAACCCCTGCTTGCGCACGAGCCATACTCGTTGGGGTAAAACAGATAACTCAGTACTACAGGGCCTCGCAAGCCCTTGGGATAACATCCTAAC